>Ga0265593_1000769_pt1 | contig 16343 bp, 15 predicted proteins | sample saktaG_8_FD_190136 | JGI IMG/M metagenome (GOLD analysis project Ga0265593, IMG submission 190136) | Saline water microbial communities from Sakinaw Lake, British Columbia, Canada - sak_2011_5_24_36m | ecosystem: Environmental > Aquatic > Non-marine Saline and Alkaline > Saline ...
ATACGGCCCCCCGCCGCCCTGTCAAGCGTTTTACGAACATCAAGGCAAAAAAAACAATGGCGTCTGTTTGTACTGCCAACGCGAGGGCGACGCGGATTGGATTGCACTAGGCCACCCCCTCGCCCTTCATCGACAACCGTCCGTTGCCGCAAGCCAACAAGCCCGAACTGCGCCGCTATGCCGCTGCCTTCATGCTAAGGAATCAGGAGGTTGGGCAGTATGGCGATGAGGCGCCGGTGAACTGCGCACCTTGAACCGCCCATGCTTCGACGGGCCCGGCACGGACGGCTTAATTCAACAGCAGCTGGCACCCCCCGGCCAATGCCCGCCGGGGCGGCTTGATGGCGGCAAAGAGTCGCCGCACTACCGGATCAACCGCGCCGGGTCGTCCATGCGCGTGTGCTGCTACTGCCAGCCGCCCCGTTTGCTGCGTTTGAAACCCTGTTCAATCCATGCCCTCAACCCATACCAGCAGGCATCGGCGCACTCGTGCGCCAAGTCGGTCAACACCAGCCACGGGGCTTCATGCCCTTCGCCCCGGTAGCCCGGCAGTAGGCTGTCGAAATCCTCCAATTCTGGGGGCATTTTGATGACCCGCTTTATGGATTGGCCGGGGATGCTTGAATAATTCGCAGGAAGCGGTTAAACCGTCATTCCGCACCCCCTTGATACAATTTCGCATTTACGATTAGTTTAAACGATGCCATCACCCAATCTTCCTTGTGCACTTGATGAAAACACCTGCGCGAGTTACACGCTCGACCATCACGGCCTGGTGGCGGGCATGGTCGATGAACTGGGCTTGGTCGAAAAAATCGACGCCATGATCCCGCAGGCCCTCGACCAGCGCCACGTCTCCTTAGGTGTAGCGGTCAAGGCGATGATTTTGATCGGCTTGGGCTTTGTGCGGCGGGCCTTGTACCTGGCGGCAGTGAAGTCACCCACGGACACAGCGGGCTAGGCGGCTATTTTCTAAGCTGCCTATGCGGCAGTGAAGACGAACAGCTATATCATCTTTTATTGACAGATTTTCTAAGCTGCCTATGCGGCAGTGAAGCTGTTCAGCGAACGGCAAGGCAAAGCCGCCTTTTTCTAAGCTGCCTATGCGGCAGTGAAGATATCCAGCGGCGCACCGGTCTTGGGGTCGTATTTCTAAGCTGCCTATGCGGCAGTGAAGATAACCGAACCCGTAATCCACGCCCTTGGGCATTTCTAAGCTGCCTATGCGGCAGTGAAGCAGGGTCTAGCGGATCCGCTTCCGTGCGTTCTTTTCTAAGCTGCCTATGCGGCAGTGAAGAACAGGGGCGACAAAAACAGATTTTCACGATTTTTCTAAGCTGCCTATGCGGCAGTGAAGCCTGCTACGCACGGCTCATGCAGTCCGCAAAATTTCTAAGCTGCCTATGCGGCAGTGAAGTGAATGCTGTTTTTGCGCCAATTTTCCCTCCTTTTCTAAGCTGCCTATGCGGCAGTGAAGGATGCAACCGGCTTGCTGTTCATTTGATGTCTTTTCTAAGCTGCCTATGCGGCAGTGAAGTATCGCGCCGGGCAGAGTCGATTTCCTCTTGCTTTCTAAGCTGCCTATGCGGCAGTGAAGCAACAGTTTATCCAGAATCCCCCAAAAAACACTTTCTAAGCTGCCTATGCGGCAGTGAAGCGCCTGGACTTTCGCCCCCGTGCAGCCTACAGTTTCTAAGCTGCCTATGCGGCAGTGAAGCGGGCAATCTCGATTTGCAGACCGTAATTGACTTTCTAAGCTGCCTATGCGGCAGTGAAGAGTTCGGCCCGGATAATGCGCTGGTCGGCCTTTTTCTAAGCTGCCTATGCGGCAGTGAAGCCGGTCGGAGTTGCAATGACATTCGAGTACATTTTCTAAGCTGCCTATGCGGCAGTGAAGGGCCAGTCCCAAGCTTGGGCGGTCGGTGAGTATTTCTAAGCTGCCTATGCGGCAGTGAAGAAAGCCAGCCTCCGAAAGTTCCCGCGTCGGCCTTTTCTAAGCTGCCTATGCGGCAGTGAAGTAAACCCATCAAACACTAGAGGAAAAATCATGTTTCTAAGCTGCCTATGCGGCAGTGAAGAAGTTAAGCCGTCAAGCCCTGCTTGACGATAATTTCTAAGCTGCCTATGCGGCAGTGAAGTTGGCGATCAATTGTTCCGCCGCCCAGTCATATTTCTAAGCTGCCTATGCGGCAGTGAAGGTGGCCAGCCGTGCGACCAAGCCCTCCACCGTTTTCTAAGCTGCCTATGCGGCAGTGAAGTGGCGTTGTCAATCGGCATGGTTTCGGTCAACTTTCTAAGCTGCCTATGCGGCAGTGAAGCAAAGGTTTCCATATTGCGATCAAATTTTTTCTTTCTAAGCTGCCTATGCGGCAGTGAAGATAGCCAGCCGGGAGCAATATCTTCGCCGTTTTTTCTAAGCTGCCTATGCGGCAGTGAAGATCTTATTTTTCAATTCGTTTTTTTCTGTGTTTTTCTAAGCTGCCTATGCGGCAGTGAAGATAGGGATCAGCCGAGCCGTTGGCATTTAGCTGTTTCTAAGCTGCCTATGCGGCAGTGAAGCTTTTGTAGTAACTTGGGCTGGCGCACCGGCCTTTCTAAGCTGCCTATGCGGCAGTGAAGCTATCGCAAAACTCGAGACTGCTCGTCATAAATTTCTAAGCTGCCTATGCGGCAGTGAAGTGCTGTCGCGACTGAAGCAGCAATATCACCTTTTTCTAAGCTGCCTATGCGGCAGTGAAGAATGGTCATCGCGCCCGCCTTGCCCCGGCGTTTTTCTAAGCTGCCTATGCGGCAGTGAAGCCGCGTCTGATGGCGGGACCTTGCGCCTTACATTTCTAAGCTGCCTATGCGGCAGTGAAGACGCATACTAGCGGGACGCCTACGTATGTCAATTTCTAAGCTGCCTATGCGGCAGTGAAGACCGTAATCACTGCCGAGGCGGTGACGTTGGCTTTCTAAGCTGCCTATGCGGCAGTGAAGGCGCTCAGTCCTCAAATGCGCCTACCAGCAATTTTCTAAGCTGCCTATGCGGCAGTGAAGAGCGAGTTCGCTATCCTGTAGGTATAGCTGGCTTTCTAAGCTGCCTATGCGGCAGTGAAGTAGAACAATCCACCCGTAATAGTCTAATTGATAAAGAAATTCAGCGCAAATCCGCTCCCAGACCCAAAATTTCCGGGCCTATCCCAACCGATTGATCCCAATGGGCTTATTAGAAAGCCCGAAAAAAAGGGTTCAAAACCAAGGCACGGTTGCCGTGGGGCTGAGGCCGTAGGCGCTGAACGGCCCGCCCACCGGCTGGTCCTGGACGGGCAGATGCTCGACGAACAGGCGGAATTGCTGCCCGGTGCTTTGGCTTTTCAGCACCAGATAGGGTAGGCGCAGCTTTTCCGCCGCGCTGTCGGGTATGGCCTGCCGGGCCAGTCCGGCATCGACCCCTTTCCGTGCCATCATGCGGCGGCGCAGCCGCTCGGGGTTGCTTTTCGCCTGGACCCGGCGGACGGCGCGGTGCTTGGCGTGGGCAGGCACCGGGCCAATCAAGCCGAGTTCGATATGGTCGCGCATCCCCGCCAGCCAAGCCGATGCCATGAACCCTTCAAGATCGGCGGTTTGCCCATGCAATCTGATGCGCTTGCCTAGGGCCATGCCTTTGACATCGGGGAAGCTTATGCCGATTGGTTGCCCCCCCACCAACCCTACCCCTAATGCTGTTGAATCAAGGATTCCCCCGTCGTTCCGGCCGGGATCGCCGGAACCCAGGCTCCAGGGATGGCGGGTATTGAAAGCATCCACGCAATCTGGATTCCGGCGGTCCATGCCGGAATGACGGCTTATTTCAACGGTGTTGCCGCCTTGCCCAACCAACCCGCGATGCAACTTGCCAAACAGCGCGTTCATCAGCATGGCGGGGGCAAATTCGGGGTCGGGCAACAGGGTGATGTCTAGGTAGGCGTCCATCATTCAGTCCTTTTCGCTTGCGCCGAACACGCCGCCGCGAACCAAGTTGGCAATGACATAGTGCTGGTCGCCGACGTTGGCCGGGGCTTTGTCACGCAATACCCAGTTGTCGAGCAGGTTGTAAAAGTCGGCCTTGTCTTTGGGCTGACGGTAGGCTTTGCCTTGCGAGGTGACGGAGCCGTAGGGTTCGACGGCAATAGGCCCAAGGTTTGCGCCGTCTTCATCGGGATACCAAGTGTCCACGGTGCGCAGGGCGTTGCCGATTTTCTGGCTGTGGATGGCGGCCACTTCACCCACGGTGTAGAGGGTTTTGCTTTTTTTGTAATTTTTATCACCTTTCCCGGAAGCATTGCCCTTTTCGGGGGAGATGAACTCCTGCGAGGGGTAGGCTTCCTGGCCTTCGCCGAGGCGGGCATAGGCCACGATGTCAAGCAAGACGTAGCCGTTCCCCTTAAGCCCTTGTTCAATGACTTGCGCCAAGGCTTGCAGCTTGGTTTGCGCCGATGGTGTGACCTCGAAGTTGCGCAAGGAGAAGTCATTGAGCGCATCAAACACCCAAGCCGGGCCGGGCAGCCCTTTTTCCAATTGGCTGACTAGCACTTCGACCTGTTCCGCACCGACGCGGTTACGCCAGAGGAAGCGACCATTGGCGATGTTGACGGCGTAGCGGTTGGCGAGTTCGGCAAAGCCGATTTGTTCGACATATTGTTGCACGGTGGTGTGCAGTTTGGCCTTATAGTCGGCATTGTTGCAAGCCGAGGGTGCTCCCGCCCCACCGAGAACGCGCAGGGTGAAGCGGACGCGCAAGGTGTCGGCCTCGTTGGGCAGGGTGGCGATATCGACGGTTTGCAAATTGGCATTTCGGATTTCTGCATCCAGCTTAGCAGAATTATTTAGGTCTTTATCTTTCAAGCGGTTGGAAATAGTGCCACGAACCGCTTTTTCGCGCACTTTGATGGCGGGCCATTGTTTGCCATTGTCGCGGTCGTCCCAATTCCCGGCTTGGAAGAGGGCGTCGGAAGGGTCGAGCTTGCGTTCGAATGCGAGGACGGAGGCGGTTTTCAATGATTCGGTTTTAGCCATGGTCAGGGTTTCCTTGAAATTGGAGGTTGTCGGTAGGGTGGTCGTTCATGTTTCGACAGGCTCAACACGAACGGTTTATTGAGAACGCGATGCGGCATAGGCGTTGACGCAGCGGTAAATGCCGTTGGCGGTGTCCGCCTCGGTGTGCCAGAGCAGGTCTTGCAGATTTTCTATCCGGTGGGGGCTGACCCACTGCCCAAGCGAATACAGGCTTTCCACAAAACGGAACGGGGTTTCGCTGTCGCGGGCATTGGCGACTTCGCCGGGCGCGTATAATGGCGAAATACCGGCATAGCCGATGGGCAGCGGCACTAGCCAGCCGGGTCTGCGTTTTTCCACATGCCATTCGACTTTTTCGGGTTCATCCGGCTTGGCTTCACCCGGCTCGATATTAAGCCGACATAGATCAAGCAGGGCATCCAGCACGGTGGCGGGTGCTTTCGCTTGCATATCGGCCAGACGTTCACGCAACAGGTCGTCGCGCCGCACTAGGGCGAAACCGGGTAGCAAGTGGCGGCGCAATTTATTTTTGAAGGTTTCGCGCTGTCCGTCGATATCTTCCGGCAATGGTTGCCAGAGCGGTTCATAACGCTTGCCGGGGCGGGGCGGGAGGATGCTGCCGCCCGCCAGCCTCATGCTTAATGCAATGCCGAACGCCGCTTGTACTAGTTTATTACCTTCATAATCATCAAGCTCGTCTAGCACCGGGATGATCAGCGTGACTTCCAAACGGGCGCGGGCTTCCTCCACCAGCGAGGGTGCCCCGCCGTCTTGATCAACCGGGTTGCGGGTGAGGTGGAAGACTTGAGTATGCCGTCCTACCGGTTTTGAGGCTTGCGCCTGAAAACCATGGCAGACGATGCCCACACCATCGAACCCTTGTGGTATCTGCGCGGTCAAGCGACGTTCCAGCGCATGGGCAAAGCCGATGAAGGCGGTCGGCGAGGGGAAACCCCAGGTCAACGGGCCCGAAACGGCATTGGCGTTTTGCACTCGCAGACGCGGCAGGACCAGCAAGCCGCTGGCTGCAATCACTGTATTAACCATGGTCAAGCTCCAAGCGGATCATCCGCAATTCATCTTCCAACAAGGTTTGCCAAGCCAACGATTCGGGCAAACCCATCAGCAGTTTGTCGGTGCGGAGGTCGGCATTCAGCCATTGCCCAAAACGCAAGCAAACCTCGTCCCGCCAGTCGCCGCGCTGGTATTCGGCGGCGAACTCAGGGTCGGTCTCGGCCCGCTTGGGGTTTAGCCAGTATTTTTCCGCATCATTGAGCTTACAGTCTGGGTTTGAGCTCCAATCGCTGTCGAGTTCTTGTAGCTCGGCGGCGAATTGGAGCAGTTCGTCGAGGATATAGCTGACTAGCTCTTTGCGTTTGTCACGGATATGGATATTGTTGTGCTTCCTACCCTCCACGCTTTCGAGGAATTCACGCAAGTCGCGGGTTAATTCCTTGACGGGTTTGCGATTGCCAAAACGTCGTGGGAAAATGCTTTCGACCCGCAACGGTGGGTAGACCGGGTCGGATTGCCATTGCGGCGGCAGTGAGGGCAGCAGCCAGTTTGCACCATTGCGCTTTACATTCAGCTTGCCAAGATTTTGCGCATTGGCCCCACCAAAGTTCTGCACCGCCAAGTTAGGGTATTCGCAATAACCGTGTGGATGGAAGCTTTGATCATGGCGGGCCTGTCGGGCGGCTTTGGACTCGACGGAAAAGCGATCTTTGCGTAACCGTTCCCAAACGACATGAACCAACGAGGTCGGGAACAACGGGGCCAGCAGATGATATTGCCCTTGGCCCAAAGGCCAATAGACTTGCTTCGCGTAAGTATGCGTAGCCAGCCGGTCTTTGGGTTGGGCCAAATTGGCGAAGGCGGCCATCCATTGCTGTGCGGTTTCCGGGTCGTCTGATAATGCGGCGGACAGGGACGGGTCTTGGGCCATGGCGCGTTCATGCAGCGTCTTTCCCTCCACTTCCAAACAGAGGAATGGATAGACATCCAAGCCTGCGGCATTGCCCACCACGTCGGGCTGGAGGTTTTCGCCCAAGGTATGGGTGCCAAGTTCCCATGGATTTGCCTGTGGATTGCCCAAGCTACTCAAGTTGGTTCCACGGGCATCGGGATGGCTGTATTTAAGCGCATGGGTGACTTGCTGTATCCAATCCACGCGATATGCCGCACTGGCAAGCCAAGTATCAGGCTGAAAGCGTATGCGCAGTTTTTCGCGTTTTTCGTCTTGGTCGCCTTTGAGTTCATCCAGCTTTTTGTTCAAGCTTTCTTGTAGAAAGCACTGCATTTCGCTTTTGATTTTCGCGGAGAGGGCAGGGGAAGTTGTTTGACTCACTGAAAGATGCTCCTTTCATTATGGGATGGGGCCGGAATGGAAAATGTGTTAAAATTCCGCCCCGAAGCAACATGACTGCGGGGCGGTTTGGCATCAAACTAATAAAACCTGATGCTTGCCGAACACCGATGATTCCTCCTTATCGCCACTTCCCGGCGATTGGGTCTCGCTAGGCACGAGAGATGTCTGCTGAATTTGAAGGCTAAGGCTGTTGGTAGCAGTCTTGGCCTTCGGCTTTTTAGGGTATTCTACACTTCAATAGAAGTGTGTCAATCCTATCAAACCCAAATCGGACTAATATTGAAAAATATTTATCACACTTTACGACTTTAATGAGACAATTTCAACTCTGCCGCATAGGTAGCTTAGAAATATCACAGCCAAATCGTCCTAAACGATTGTTTTCACTGCCGCACAGGCAGCAAAAAATAAAAAGCGGGGCTTTAGGTGATTTTCGAAAAATATCATCCCCCATTGTAGATCGTCCTTCAGCGCGCTTCGGCGGCCTGAAGGCCACCCTACGGGTAAAGGCATTCTCGTAAATGTCCTTACGCCCCGTTTTTATTTTTCCCATGGGTTGAGCAGCGCAACGCCGGTAGGCTTGAAGTCCTCCACATTCCGGGTGACGACCGTCATGCCGTGAACCAGTGCCGTTGCAGCGATGAGGGCATCCCGGTCTGCACGGGGGTCTGGCACATGGAGCTTTGCGCAACACTGCGCAACGGCGGTATCGACAGCGAGGATGCGACCGGCGAATGCCGGTAGCACACGCTGATTGAGCCAGGCACGGAGTATTGCACCTTGCCGGGAGTCGCGTCGCTCAATCAGCAGCGTTCCCATTTCCAGTTCCAGAAGGGTGATAGCCGACAGAAACAGGCTGGATGGCAAAACGCCATCGGCCCACGCCTTGACGTTTCTGTCTGCCTTGCCGACGTGCGCTTTCCTCAATTCGGAGACGACATTGGTATCCAGCAAATACATCATGTCAAGTCCGCCGGTCGGTACAGAATGCCATCCAAACGGGGCGGGGCGAAATCAATGTCTGCGACATCGGCCATGGCAAGCAGTTCGACAATGCCCTGCTGGCTATTGGTGATGCGCTGGTATTCCTCAATGGTCAGCAGCACATGCGCTGGCCGCCCTCTATCTGTTATGAACACTGGGCCGTTACAGGCGGCCTTCTTGGCTTTGCTGGCATCTTGGTTGAACTCTCGACTGGAAAGTGTGGTGATGGTCATGTCGCACCTCATGCTATGAAGGAGTCAAAACTAGGCTGTTGAGAAACAGCCCGCTTGTGCTACAAACGACTTTGCAAGAAGAAATGTAGCAACATGCCTATAATATAACATCCAGAGGTTACGGGCGACGGCTAAACCCCAGCGCCCAGTGATAACGCCATAGTTGTTCGCCATCCTTGCCTGGCAATTGAATCACCGCATATTTTTTGGCGCAGTCCCGCAATTCCATTTGCAGGGCTTCGGCAAGTTCTTCCACAGCGTCCATATACTTGGGCACGGCCCAAGGGGTGATGCGCGGGCCATAAGGAGGATCGTCGATTTCCCGCGCTTGGCCTCTATCAGATAGACCGGCCAAAATTTCCTTACCGCCTTCTTCCAAGCGGTATAAATCCAAACCGCCATTCTCGTCAGGCAATGGCGCGTAATGCAGTCGCCCTAACGGATCGTAGCGAAACGGCGTTTTCCTTTGCAGCAAACCGCTCAAAGTGGCGCGTGTCTCCCACCAAAACTTTGCCGGCGGGGCTTTCTGGCTTGCGGAGTCAATGGACCCGAGCATCAAATCCGCGATGCGGGCATGTTCCAAATCGGCTAAGTTGTTTTGAGGAAACAGTGGCTCGCGCTCTTTAATTCGCGGGGCGGCATTGATGGTTTTCCATTGCTCCGGGGTAAGAATTTCGCTTAATAGATGGCGTTGTAAAGGGAAACTTTCGCTCTCAAAACCGGGCCATTTGAAAGCCGGTTTACTGTCGCCGTTTTCGAGATGGCGAAGGTTGGTGTCGAGCAAATAGATATTGGGCTGGTCTTCCGCACAGTTCCCGGCCCGGTGGCGGCGGACGCGGCCTGCCAGTTGGATGATCGAGCGCATTGAAGACGGTTCGACAATCGCCCAGTCATAATCATGATCGCGCCCGACTTCGGCCACGGCGGTCGCCAGCACGACAAAGATATGATCCTGCTCCGATTTGGCATTCAGGTGTTTGCGCACACTGGACAACTCAAAAACCGCATTGGGCTTGTCACGCTTAAGGACGGCATCCAACTCGCCCTCTATCCTAGACCTTATCAACAAAGGGTGGCGGGAATGGTAGATGCACAAATGGATATGGCAACCAGCCTCAGCGCCTAATGCAAACAAGGCCAAGGCCACGTCGAACAACGGGTCTATGTTCGCCATGCGAATCAAGCCGAAACTGACCCGCTTGCCGGTCTGCGGGTCAATGCTGTGGTGTTGGCTGTGCAGGGTGTGCAAATGCTGGCGTAGATGCCGGGCCAGTTCGCGACACAGGTCTTCGCGGGGCTGTTTGGGGCGAATTGGCAAGAGCTGGATGACGGCTCGGCGGCGCACTTCGGCGAGGGCAGCTTCTGCCAGCTTGGCAAGACGGTGAACCACAAAACGGCGGTGTGCGGCAAGATATTCCGAACCGTCGGCATGGTCGCCAGCTTCCGCCCCGAACTCGTCGAACCACCCGCAACACACCGCCAGCCGTTCGCCGGGAACTCCTCTGTTGCGCTGGTATTCGGCGCGTCCGGCGAGGTAGGCTTGAAACAAGCCTTGCACCAAGGCCGGCGGCAAGGTGGCGGAAGACAGCAACACCCGGCTACCCAACATCCCCGCCCAATGCACTAGCCGCGTCAGCGCGGACAAGTCTTCAATGGCGAAATCGTCGGGTTCATCAAGCACCAGATCGGATGTCATCAAACGCAGCATCGGTGCGATTTGGTGTCCGCCACGGGTGCCTTCCGTGGCGGGCATCAAGTGGTCGATGGTGCAAGCCAGAACCGGCGCGTCGAGCAGACGTAGCGCATCGCTTTTGCCTAGCCATTGCTTCAGCGGCCCGTCTTCGAGGCTACCTTCATAATGCACATAGTTGTGTTCTGGGAGCAGCGGCGCGCTGGACTCGGAGCCGTTTTGCGCATGCTCTGCTTTGATTTGGCTACGCTGATAATCGTACAAGGAGCGGGTGGCGGAACCCCCCACCAACACCGCTAAATCTGCCTCCCCAAGATGCAATCGCTGGCGGTAAGCCTCGCCGGTTTGCAAGGTCAACGTCCGCAAGCCCAACGCGACGGTGAACCTTGCCCCGTGTTGCGGATTGGATAGGGCGTAGAGGATGCGGCCATTCGCCAAAGTCTTGCCGCAACCAGTGGATGCCATGTTGACGCCAAAAAAGCCATGCGCCACAGACCGGGCTTGCAAGCTGGCAGCACAATCGAAGGCTTGATTTTGCCAGCGAAAAGCACCTTGGCTGCGCTCACGGAAACCCTTGTGGCGGGCGATGCGCGGCAAGGATTCGGCCAAGCGTGGTAGGCTGCGCACGATACGGCTCGCGCTGACTTCCACGCCGATTAGATGTTCGTCCAAGCGCTGTTTAAGTGCGCCGTAGCAATCCGTGTTGGCATAAAGTGCTGCGGCGGGCTTGGTAATTTTGTCGCCATAGCGGGCGTGAATGGGCTGGGCCGAATAGTAATGATCGGCAAGCATTAAGGCCAAGCGCGACAGATGCAGCACATAAGGGCTATCCAACAAGCTCCCCGCCGCGCCCTCTCCGACTAAGCTTGGGCGCTGCAAGATGGCTTGCGCCACTTTCGCGGCATGTTTACGCCAGTGCTGGCTGTCCATAGGCAAGCCGTGCTTGAAACTCCAACAAGCTTGTGCGTTGGCAAGGTCGGGACGGCTACCGCACCAAGCATGGTCGATGGCTTCAGGCAGTTTTTTCAAGGTGCTACTGCGTGTTTCGCTTGCCGGTGTGGGCATACGGTGATGGCTCACCACCAACCAGCCAACGATTTGCGCCAAGGGCGGCAGTGCTTTTCTCGCCAAGAACGAATCCGCCTTGAATGGGCCGGGGGATGGTTTGTCTGTCATACCGTCTTTTTGTAGATTGGCAAGGCAGATTGCGCCAATTGGATCGGACAGATTGCCCAGCCTAGACAACCAATCTTGATCGCTATCACCGCATTGCCTAACAAACGCCTCAAACAACCGCAGCGACACCCATTCATGCCGGTAGGCGTCGGCCACTGGCTTCTTGCTGGTCAGCTTTTTCTGGAAAGCATCATTGGCTTTGCCGACATCATGGAACAATGCCGACAGCGCCGCCAACAGCCGGATGATTTCCGCCGTGTGCCAGTCGTTTTCATCGCCCGCCCGCAGCACGTCCCGCTCGGTGATGTTGGTGGGCGTCGCGCCGCGCTCGTTGAACTGCCGGGCATCGCCGACCACCCATAGCAGTTCGCTATGGTCCTTGCCGCGTATCCAGTGGCAAGCAACTGCGGTGTTTTTACGGGCGGTTTGCCGCAACAGGCGGTGCAGGGTTTCCATCCCTTGTTGGGTGATGGCGGTCTGCCAGGTGCGGTCGCCGCGCCGTTCGGCAAACTGGTCGAGTATGCGCCGGGTTTCGACGAGCGCATTTTTGCTGCACTGGGACACCAGCAACACATTCATGATGCGCGGCCTCCCAAATCAACAGCCACCGCCTTGAGCGTGTCTATCATCAAATCCAATGCCTCTGCGCGGGTGAAGCTCTCGATGCAGCTATGGCGAAAAGTCTGTTCGTCGTCGCCACGCATCGCGGAAATGAAGGCTTGCGGCAGGACGGTGGCATCTTTGACCAAGTCGGCGACATCAAACACCAAGCCACCCCGCCGGGTCTTGCCGTGCAGCACGGCCAAACCATGCGGCAGGCCAAGAACCCACGTCGCCGTGGCAGCCAAGCCATAGGCCAGGTAATTGCCGTGATCCAGAAAGCGGTTCGCCGGGTCCGTCCCGCCGCCGCGCTTGGCACGCACAAAGTCGCCGTAGCCAACCGCCCTGGCGGCAAGTTTGTACAGTTGCTTGGTGAGGCGGGCCTCTTCGGTTAGCAAGTCGGTGACATCCGCCGCCCCGTCGATTGCAAGCTTGGAGGCTTCGAGCGCAGGCGACAACTGCTCCTTTTTCAGTTGAAAGCCGTCATCGCCGAGCGGGCGGCTGTCACACCATTGCTGCCCGACGCGATCCAACCGGATTCGTTGAAACGCCTTTGCCGCCTCCAAGCGGAGTTCGTCGTTGAACCAAAACCGGACCCAGTTTTGCAGGTACTCGGTGGGGCGATATTCGCTTTGCGGGCTGAACCATGCGAATTCGACATCCATTTCATTGGCACTGTAAAGCGGCGTCCCACCTCCGCCGCAAAAACCCACCATCACCCCGGCCTTGGCAAGCTCGCGCATCGCCGCTTGGGTTATCGATGTCCCCGTGCCTAGCATTAAAGTCGTGGTGTTGGCAATGGGAATGTTCCAGTAAAGCGAACGCCTTCCCTCGTCGGTGACGAACTCGACCCGCCCGCCATTGACTAGTACGCGGCAATGTTCAAGGTAGTAAATATTCGCCCGCTTGGAGTGCAGGATGGTTTTAAGGTCAGACGGGGTAAAATTGTCCATGTTCGTTTGATCCAATGTAAGTAAGAAACCTGAGAAAATAGACTTCCATAGTGCCAATGCTGGTAATGTCCTGCAAACATTTGGCGCGGATACGGCGGATAAGCATAGCCACGTCGGCGCCCTGCCTCCCCCGGTATGTGTGTAATTCGTCAAAAACCAAAAACCGTAGGTTGCCGTAGATGGCATCGCGAATCGAACGTTCGCGTAACGTAACAATAAAATCTTGGTTCTGCGTACCAAGTTCGATGGCCTCGACTTGGTGGTTATAGAGGCTGTAGCTAGGCTGTCGAAATGTAAACAATCACCTCCCTATCGCCAATTTCGATTGAGTTGGTTCACAATGATCCCAACATTTTGAACTTTCTCGCCCCTCCATGCAACTGAGCGACCACAGCCTACTGCCCTAACTTGGCTGAATTGACGGGTAAGGCCGCTTGAGTTTGATGCGGGCATCTTCGGTCTTGAAGCGCCAGTCCGCAGTGCTGCCGTCCGCGTTGCGCCGGACCTGCCAGGCGGCGACTTCGCTGGCCAGCGTTTCCGCGTCGGCGATCCTCCGATCCAGACACTGCGTCGCCAAGACGCTCAATTCGATTTCGGCCATGTCCAGCCAACTGCCGTGCTTGGGGGTGTAGTGAATCACCAAGCGTTCCGTCAGCCGGCGCGCCTCCTCGGGGGCAAACGCCTGGTACAGCGAGGCCGGCTTGTGCGTGTTGAGGTTGTCCATGACCAGCACGATCTTGTCAGCATCGGGGTAGTGCACGTCCGCCAAGTCGCGGATCACATGGGCGAAATCCACCGCCGTCCGCCGTTCCGTGACCTTGACATGGCGTTTCCCCGCCAGCGGCTCGAACAGCATGAACAGGTTGGCTGTGCCGCAACGCTCGTATTCGTAATCGAAACGCTCCGCCTGGCCGGGTTCGGCGGGCAGGGGGCTGCGGGTTTCCGCCACCAATTGCTTGGCTCGCACTCGTCGAGGCAGACCTGCGGGCGCAAGGGGTCGTAAGGCCGCGTGTAGACTTCCGGCACGTCCTCCATCGCGCAGACGAACCCGGCATTGGCCTTGGGCGGGATCACCCATTGCGTCCTCAGCCAAGGCTTGAGTTCGTTTTTTTTAGCGTGGTGCGGACGCATTCGACCCCATAGGGGTCGTAGCAATCGGATCAAGAACCTTGGCGCTCTTCCGAAAATGTTGCAAATGCTAGGTTCAGACTGGTGGTATCCTAGGTCGCGCAGGAAAGACTGCGACCCCTCTAGGGTCGATATTTTATGGTTCTCTGGGAATTCGCATGGTGATCAGCGACGGGCTACATAAATGCCATTGTTTTTACAGTGTACCGCAACCTGCCTAAAGCCGTTTACCATGCGAATTCCCAAAGAACCTATTTTATTCGGTTTGCCGTCCGGTGGTGTCGCTACGCTCAACCACCGGCTAATAGCTTGAACCCCTTCGGGGTTCCGTTGCTCCTGCAACAAGTTGTGTATAACGATGATCGCTGGAGCGTGGGAATGGAGGCAAAATACCGCAACAATCATGAATGGGTGTTTATAGGCTCTTCAGGATTTGAGGGGGGTACGATGTACATTTAATAACAATGTCTTATGCTATGATCTGAAGATGCATTCATGCTTGAACGGTAGGTATTAAAACGGCTGGTTATATTCTAAACGTACTGTTTTGGCTTAAATTGAGGGGGCATCCCATCCGCTATCTATATAAATCAACAGGTTACTACATTGTGCGTTCATGCGTTTTTTTGCTTCTGATTGCCGTCCAAAAAACAGTATAACACTATGATTTACATAAATATTATTTACTCCCTCAAATCCTGAAGTGCCTGTTTATATGAAATCTAAAACGAAAATATATTACGTTTTTGTCGTAATTTGCTTTTTTTTCACAATATTAATTTCGTATATACATATAACTTCTGTTTCAGAGAACAAAGCTAGCTTTTTAACGTGGCAGTTCATTTTGTTACTCTTAATTCCACTTCTCATTCTTGCATGGGATGATTTAGAAAATCTTACAATTGGAAAAAATGGCGTTCAATTTTCAAAAGCAAAAAAAGCACTTGAAACAATGAACAGGGCAATGTCAGGAAAACAAATTAGCGCAGATGATCTTGACTATATATTCGATTCAGCACTGTACAATAAATGGGTAAAACTGGTGCTTGCTCGAATGCTAATGAGAAAACGTTTAAGAGAAATATTTCACTGTGAGAGTGAAATATCTAAAGAGTTAATTGATCTAAGGAAAGAACCAGATTTTAGCGGTCGTGGAGACAAGCCACCTAGCTTGAGAGAATTACTGGAATTAACTAAATCTGACAACCGTTTTACTCCAACAGAGACAAGTGATCTCAAGACGCTTAGTGAAATTACAAACCTTCTAGAGTGGGGTGGGCGAAAGCCTACCCGCAGTGAATGGAAATGGGCATTACAAAATTGTAAAAACGCTGTAAAAGGTTTATTTGACAAGTAATAATTGCTTGTTTGCTCGTTCCCAAGCTCCAGCTTGGGAATGCGGTCTTGGAAGCTCCGGCTTCCGCTTTAAGTCAAGCTGGAGCTTGAAAGGCAAAGGTTCCCAAGCTGGAGCTTGGGAACCAGCATAAAATAAATGACTAATAAAATAATCCTCGCCTCCAACAACCTTGGCAAAATCCGCGAAATCCAGTCGCTGTTATCAGGGCTGGCTATTGAAATCCTGCCACAAGGCTTATTCTTCAAGGAAGAGGCCGAGGAAACGGGCCTGACGTTTTTGGAAAACGCCCTTATCAAGGCCCGTCATGCTGCGAAGCTAAGCGGTTTGCCCGCCATCGCCGATGATTCCGGGTTGGAGGTGGATGCGTTAAAGGGTGCGCCCGGTGTTTACTCGGCACGCTACGCCGGCCCCAATGCCACTGACGATGATAATAATGCAAAATTGCTGAAGGAAATGGCAGGCGTTGAAGACGACAAGCGCACGGCCCGTTTCCGTTGCGTCATGGTATTTGTGCGCAATGCCGAAGACGATAATCCGCTAATAGCCGAGGCATCTTGGGAAGGAAGAATACTCCGCGAAACACGGGGCAATAATGGTTTCGGCTATGACCCTTTGTTTTTTGTCCCCGATCAGGGTTGCGCCTCTGCCGAGTTGCCGCCAAACATCAAGAACCGCCTGAGCCATCGGGGCCAGGCATTGCAGACCTTGGTGGCCAGATTGACTTCCCTGGGGGTGAAAAATGCAAGCGTCAAATCATGAAATTGAGCAACAATAGGCATTGCCTGGCGGATTCGTATCATAATTCACCTCAATCTGC
>Ga0265593_1000770_pt1 | contig 16342 bp, 13 predicted proteins | sample saktaG_8_FD_190136 | JGI IMG/M metagenome (GOLD analysis project Ga0265593, IMG submission 190136) | Saline water microbial communities from Sakinaw Lake, British Columbia, Canada - sak_2011_5_24_36m | ecosystem: Environmental > Aquatic > Non-marine Saline and Alkaline > Saline ...
CTTGGGACTCGCTCGCCTTCCCAAAGCCTTCTGCATTTTCTCCTCTGGCAATTTTAAAGTTAAGTTCTCCAACATTACGCAAAGGGTAGCAGTGCTGCGGCGAATCACCACCTAACTGGGCAATGGCGTCAAATTCCGGGGGTCTATGCCCTCCTGGTTTTGCCGCTACGTACACTTCGTTAAAGCCGTCAGGCCATTGTACGTGAGCAGGTAAACCGGAACGAGCGCCCAAAGCCTCGAGTTCATCCGCAAGACAACGGCAGTGGGCAAATTGCATAAACCGGTTATCCAGATATAAATAAGACGGTTCTACCGACATGTTGTGGTATTCCGTGAACGAGGTGCCGTAGCCTTTGAAGGCATTCTGCGGTCCAATGATTAAAAAAGCGCCTTGAGTTGAACGACCTACCCGGCCAAGCCGCTGCCGGTATGTTTTCCTTGTTGCTGGTACACCAATATTCAATCCCACTGCAAGATGGGGCAAATCAATTCCAAGCTCTAGAGCAGATGTGGATACTACGCCCCGCAAGTTGCCCGCCTGCAAACGACGTTCAATATTCTCCCGATCCGTGCTGTCATATCCCGCACGATAAGGCATAACCGCATCGTTACCAATAAGTGTTTCCAAATCGCTTTGGCTCGAACGTGCCAGCATCTCAACACCTTTTCGAGAATCCACAAACGTAATGAAACCACCGTGGGCCGAATGTTTCATGAGTTCCATCTGAATCGTTCGAGCCACCCGCATTTCCTCTCCCGCTGGGCAAACGACATGGGCGCAGAAACGCTCAGCATGTGGAGAGCCGTCATCCGTCTCGTCAACGGATTCGAACTCCATGCCTGAAAGAATTTTTATGTGGTTCGCTGGATAAAAATAGTTGCAGTTGACGCGATCAGGCGAAGGGGTTTTCCCGAGATTCCTTTAAGCAAGTGCCATCGCGATGCTAATAAACGGCGAAGCAAAAATGCAAAATTGCTTCCAAATACCCCTTCGAAGGTGTGAGCCTCGTCAATAACCATGTATGTGAGCTTCATCAGGAAAGCTTTCACTAAAGGGATGGACAAACGCGACATCATCCATGCATGGCAAACATCTGGGGTGATCACGATGATGCGTGCCTTGCGAAGTATCTCATCCCGATCCGTAACCGCCACTGAGCCATCAATACGACCGACAATTGCTGTTTGCTGGTCATCCTTGTTGTAAATTAGCAGCCGAGTTTATGGCCCCTTTGACCCCTTTATGGCCCCTTTGGACAGCAAAGGAAAAGATGGCCCGTTTGGCCCGTTTATGACTCCTTTGCGAAGTGTATATGCCGCTCCTTTGCCGGTAGTGCCAACTTTCTCCAAAACACCTTTTACAACAAGGTCCATGAGATCCCGGTGTGCCGTGCGTTTTGCCACGCCTAAAAGCGCCTGATATTGTGAATTTCCAATGCGACCCAAGGTCTTAAGGTGGCTTAAAGCTCGCTGTTGGCGATCATTGAGCCCTAACGATACGATGACATCTTCTGTCAGCCAGTCCCGCCAAAGCGTTACAACAAAATAGGGGCCTCGCTGCTCAAAGTCGGGCTCAGGAAGTCCGGCTTTCCGGCAATCGGCGATCATATCGGTTGTACCGGTTCCCGCTTTTTCAACATACTTCACCCGGTACAATGGTTCGGCGATTAAAGGATTTCGAGGTATCGGTCCATGAGGCTCACGCAACAACACTGGGGTGAGGCCGGGCGGCAGTTCGCCAGGATTCCACACCTCCATGCGGTCGGCAAAAACGATCACCTGAACAAACCCGCTGCTCCTGTAATCCCTGTGTGCAACCGCATTGACAATTGCTTCTAAAATGACAGGGCGGGGGATTTCGAACGTAACAGGGGCCTGAGCGCTTATTGCACGGGTGCCTACATGGCGGTCGATTTTTCCTAAAACAAACTCCACGGCATCATCGATGACTTCAATCAGTCTTCCCTCATAAGGCTGTTGGGATGCGATCGGTTTTAGCTTTTCCGTTCCATGGAAATGAAAGCAATGAACCTGGATATTGTTGAAAAACCTCCTGGGATCTTTCCCGAACAAAAGCATGGCGGCATTTGTGGGGCTGCCATCGCGCAACAGATTGAAATTCTGGAGGACCGCTTTTGAAGCCCGGGACCCTTTAAGTTTCAGCCGTCCAGCAGCCTCCGCGGTTTCAACGAAGTCGGCAATTGCTATGTTATCGAGATCTCGGAGTGTTGCCCCCTCACAGATGCTGCCGTCAAAAGGCATTGATCGGATGGCGCCACGCTGTTCCAAACTCTCAACAAGACTTGCATAAACCTCACGAATCAGGTTGGGGATATCTGAAAAGCGGCGTCGGGTAACCTGACTACCCGATCGTCTCACCAAATCACCCATTTCGGGAGCACGTGCCTTATCGTCATCACCCTTTACAAAGATTAATCTTTCGCGATGCGTTTTTGTGGCGTGTTCAAACTCCAGCTCCGTCGGTGATTTTCCTGCATCGTTCTTCCAACCGTATTCGTTGCCGAAAATGGCGATGTATATGTCACATGCTTTGACTTCGGCCAGGTAAATATCGTCAGGTTTCCGATCTCCGGCCGGTAAATCTTCAAACAGAAACACATCTGATATAAACCGGCTAAGCAGCGGATCATGAGTGACAAAATCCTTTACCGCCCGACGTTCCGATGCGAGTTCCTTCTGAACGCTGCTGATAAAGAGGCGATAATGGTTGGCATCCGGTTTCTTCATTTTCGATCCCTATTTGAAACTGAAAGGCCGCTTGTGTGTTTATCAGAATCGACCACATCCATCCAGGCTAACAATTTAAGCCTGTTTTCTTCATCCTGACTTCCCGCAACCTGTGCCATCGTGATAGATTTACGTGCCTTGAGGTCGCGGGAACGGATATGTGCCTCGATGGCTTTCAATCTCTCGTCTGTATTTGAGGGTGCGGGGTAAGGGACGGGGCGTTTCCGGCTCTGCAGCGATATGGCGATTGATTTCTTCCAGTGTTGTCAAAATTTTGTCTGATCCGTCCGGAAGAAAGCACCATCGAAGCTCCCCCAATTCGTTTGTTTTGCCTGCCTTCCCTACCGGTGGAAAACGATAGCAGGCAAAAATACCCGGCTTTCCTCCGGCATCCGATTTTGCAGAAAAAACCCTCCAGGGAAGCGATTCGAGGAAAGATTCCAGTTGGGGGTCTTCCTGCAACGCTTTATTGAGTAAGAGGCGCAGTTGCTCTTCCGTGGTGGCTTGGCCTTCATAAGCAGCGTTGAAATCTTTCAGCGTCCTGAAGTGGTCCTCCGGGGTCAGCAGTTTTTCCCCTTCCAGGCCGGTGGTCTCCGAGATGCGCAATACCTTATGGGACACCCGATGATAGAGACTGAGAAGATCATTGAGTTCCGCTGGGGGCAGAAAGTTCCAGAACCACATTTTTCCCCGATACCCCTTTTCTTCGGGCCTTGCTTCCCTGATACGCTTTTCGGTCTCCGGGTTCATCCGCCGGTCCACACGGCCGATACGCTGCATCAGTCGAACCGGGTTCCAGTGAAGGTCGTAGTTGATCATCAGAAAAGCGTCCTGCAGGTTGAGCCCCTCGGCCAGAATATCCGTTGAAATGAGAACGCGGATGGGATTGCCCAAAGATTTCTGCTCGTGCGGTATCGTGGAACTCACTGAACACGACCACCTTGTATCTGCTGAGCAGTGAGTCGTTTTTAAGAAGATCCAGTAGGGTTTGTACTTTTGTGTCATGCACTGCCGATAATCCACGGAGGGTACTAAGGAAAATGACAAGAAGATTCATATCCTGTTCGATGTCGGCCGGGATCTCCTTCACTTTGAAAAGCCGCTTATCGAGAGCAAATCGGCTATCCATAGAGGATGAAAAGAGGTCTTCTTCCTCGATGTCCTCCGCATCGAAGGGATGATCATAGCGTTCGTTCATATGCTTTTCAATTTGATACAGCAATAATGAATTCGAGCCTCTCCATTTTTCATAACGGCGTTCATCCAGTGTTCGGTGTGCGGCGATGAGTTTGAGCAAAAGGTCTTCGCAGGTGTATTGAAATGCCTTCCATGAACTTTCAAATCTCTTTAGCATCGTGGTACGCACGAGACCGACGATCTGTCGCTGCCGATTTTCTTCTTTCCTGTCCTCGACACTCTCAGCCGGCTTCCGCGCATAGGCCATCGGGTAATAAATGGGCAGCTTGAGGCAACGGGTCATCCCGGTCGAAAGCTTTCCGGAGTTCACCCAGCAGCCCGCCGTAGGTGTTCATAAGCGAGTAGCCGGCAACTTTTGGAGACTGACGTTCCGGGAACTCCAGTATTGTTTCCGAAAATTGTTCGCGCTTTCGGACATACGCACGACTGCGTTGAACCACCGCCTCGCGAAAGAGCGTATCATCGCGTAAGATACGTTCAGCTGCCACGGTATCAAAATCAGATATGACCAGATCTTCGCTTTCGGCCACCCCCATCATGGCCTCAATGGCCCTTTCTTTCTGGATCAGATGGCCCCGAATGCTGTTGATGCCAAGGTGGGAAAACCGGTTGTCATCACGCCTTGTGAAAAAATCCATCAAGTGCTGGAGGTCAAACAGGCTGTTATTGATGGGCGTTGCGGTAAGTAAAAAAACGAGCTTGTTACCGGCCAATTCAAACAGCTTTTGATGTCGCCTCGATGATAAATTTCGGAAATGATGGGCTTCGTCCACGACGATGGCATCACATTGATCGCGGATCTGATCCATCTCAGCGGGAAAATCCCTATCTTGAGTGACCACACGAAGCAGGTCCGTGTGGTTGTAGATAACGACCAGGTTGCCGAACAGTCCTTGTGCGTTTGGGATATACTGTTTGATGAGCACTTCCCAGATCGCCTCGCGTGTGGACTTCGGGACAATGACAGCGACACGTTTACGCTCGTGAACTAGCCGTTCGATCAGCATCAGCGCAATGAATGTTTTTCCCAATCCCACACCATCGCAAAGTAGCGCACCGCCATATTTTCCTGCGATATGAAGAAGTTGCCTGTAGCCATCTCTCTGGTAGTCACTCAGGATACGGTAAACCTTTGAGTCTTTGGATTCCCAAACACCGGCTGTGATTTCCCGACCGCGGAAATATTCATAGAGCCCTTTCAGGTAAATCTGATATGGCGTGTACTCGCGCAAATGATGGTCGATCAAGGTCGTCAAATGTTCATTGACATTTAGGCTGGTGGCATGCAGCGAATCAAACAGATGCGTCAATTCTGCACAATGCTCATCAGGAAGCGAGGCCATGAGCTGAAGCGGATGGATGAGACCATTTTCTGTGAAATCCGCAGACCCGAGAAAACCATGAACTTCCCCCTGACGCGTCTTGATGACATAGGCGGCACCGCAAATATCGTCTTTGGTGTGTATGCCGACCTGAAGTCGTTTTTCCGCCAACGCCCCCTTTACGGCGAGAAGCCCAGAAAGGTCGTCTGTTTTGGCTTTTTCACGCTCGATTGCGGGACTGTGTCTGTCGTGAAATCGATTGTTCCCAACCTGATTCACCGATTGGGGTGTCGATCGGCCCACTACCATCCGGACGCGGTCGGCAAACTGCCATTGGCCGGAAAATAGCAAAAAACTGGCAATCTCATAATCGGAGACCAGTATGTCCACGGTCTCCGCCTTCGGCAGTAAGGCGAGAAGCTGTTCGAGAAAGCGGTTCCGGCGAGGCAGGTTTGTGGTCAGCACATTGAACGGGAGCCCGAACTGTTTCTTCGACTCTCTCACTTTGCTCCCAGCATGCGGTGCGCTTGCAAGTTTGGCGGTAGAGACAAGTATTTCACGAAGTTCATCAACGAGATTTCGCGGAGGGATGCCAAGCATGGCCTCAGCCACGAGCTTTTGAGCGGATTCAGGATCGTCGCACTTCAAGGCCAATTCCGCAGCATTGCGGAAAAGCTTTGTCCGTAAGGGCTCAACCAGTTCAGCCGGTTCAAGCATCCCGGCTGCGGTCCGTTCTTTCTCCAACGCCTGGAAAAACAGAGCGGGTGCGGATTCGTCATTGTTGTTGTGTTGTGACTCCAGCGCCTTGGTTGTCAATCTCATTGCCTCATCATGCAGGCTTGCAACTTCTTGGTACAGGTGTTCGCCAAGAGACTCGATGGAGTTGAGGTTGATGGGCTCTCCGAAGTTCATTACATCGATTTCCCCGCAGTTTCAGCTATGGGATAATACAGATCAAGATTGACTTTGTAAACAACCTGGTGCGCGGTGGTCTTGCCGATACCGGCTGGGGAAAACAGCATGACAATGTTTTGATATGGCTCGGGTGCTTGGCAGCATATTCGTATGGCTCTATTGATAAATAGCGTCGCCATTATCAATTTTGTCCTGAACGGGGCTTGTTCGCTCGCGGTTCCTCAAGCCAGTGGTCAATGGCCACTTTTCGGAATCGCCAGTGCCGGCCGATCTTCTGGCAAGGGATCTTGCCTTCCCGAACAAGCTTGTAGAGCGTCGACTTCGGTATTTTCAGGTAGGCGGCCAATTCTTCGATGGTCAGGACATCGCCTGGATTTTCATTTATCACGTGCACCTCTTTGGTCTTAAGACAACGTTTGACCCAGAATGCATCATATCACGTCAATGCCTTACAGTTATTGATAGTTACTGTCAACCGTTTTTAGGGGCTTCGGTGATATGGCAAGCCATTCATGGTCAAAAAAAGAATCCTCTGCGGAGTCCGTTGATCCCGTAGCCAGACCATCAGCCATCCAGGGATCCTATCGCCATGCAATTGAACCCGCCGGTAACGTGCCATTTTCAAGTGAAGATGTTTCGTCAAAAAAATCTGCAAGACTACGCCAGGTCAATGACAGCGGAGTTAAAAGCCTTTTTGCTCATGGATATAATTGCTACAGTTTATAATGGTTTTTGGGGTGAATCTGGTGGAATGGTGCAAGTGGGTCACCCGTATGTATTTCTATGTGTTGAAAGGACCCGTTTTTGACGTAAAACAGAAGAAAATGACTTGAAAATATTGGTAAAAGTGGAAAATAACAGAAAGATGGTAAAAGTTGACGGAAAAGCAGAGAAACAGCGAAAAATCATATGTCTCGACTTGATTCGACATGATTTGTGAGAGACCCAGGCAGCACGATCGTGAGGTTCATCCCACCGCAAGCGCTGGTCAATCACGGTCTATGTGAGCTGTCAAGGATGCAGCCGGGATGTAAGGAGATGGCGGTCACGCCCCTTGCAGAAAAAGCCGCAAGGGCCGCGCCGCTGGGCTGTGTGGTGATAGGCCGGTAGTGTGCTCCTGGAGTCGCCTCCGGCTCCACCATGAAGCGGTTAAAAGCATTATTCGATATTGCCCGCCCACCACCCCAGCTTTTTTCAGGAACATGCAGCATGTGCTTGGGAAATCTCGCTAAAAAGATCGGTACCCGTTGCAAGACATAAAGGGAAAGAACAGAACAGCGCGCCAGCAGCGTGCAAGGTGTAACTTGTGGCAGAAATGGGGGCGGCGTTTCTTTGCGCTGAAGCGGAAATCTACGACGAGGTCATCGTGTTTTCATGGTGTTCATCGTCCTCTGTTGCAGGTTTTACACACAATCGCCTATGTTTATAAAGCACTTATAGTAACTGCCGCTTTATTGAAATTATCAAGAGATGAAACTGTTACATTCTGGGCGATCGAATAGGCATCACGGATCGGTGCAATCACCCAGGCAGTTTCGATTCCAAGATCCTCCATGCCGGTCCAGAATCCCCGGCTCACCCGCGGGGCGGCGGATGCCTTGCATTCCACGGCAAGTTTTCGATCACCCCGTGTCAATATCAGATCGATTTCGGCACCTGCCGCTGTCCGGTAAAAAAATGCGTCCCATCCGGGCAGAGCGGCAATGACGTTTTCCAGTATCAGCGTCTCCCATGAAGCCCCTAATGCGGGATGACCCAGTAAATCATCAAATCTGTCGATTCGAAGGAGAGAATGCAGGATGCCGGTGTCGCGAAGGTAGATTTTGGGGGACTTTACCAAGCGCTTCCCAATGTTTGGCAAAAAAGGTGGCAGAACGCGAAGCATGAAGGTATTTGTCAGTAAGTCGATATATTTTTTCATCGTTGTGTGACTTACTCCGATATTGGTGCCCAATTGCGATGCATTGAAAATCTGCCCGCTGTTATGGGCACAAATCTGCCACACACGCCGCAGTGTTAATGCTGGAATGAAAAATCCAAGCTGCGGAATATCCCTTTCAAGAAAGGTACGGATAAAATTATCCCGCCACCGTCCGCTACTGTCATTGTTTCGAGCCAGAAAGCTGTCCGGAAAACCGCCGCGCAGCCAATACACGGGCAATACATTGTCATGACCCGTGGGTAATATCTCATGCTGGAGCAAAGGGGTAAGTTCCAGGTAGGCAATGCGACCTGCCAGAGTTTCCGAACTTTGTTTGATCAACTCCGGAGACGCCGAGCCAAGAATGAGGAAATGGCTGTTGCTGCGGTCTGAATCGATCACGCTGCGCAATACCGGAAAGATTTCCGGCATTCGCTGGACTTCATCGAGGCAGATCAGCTTCCCCGTGTGCTGATGCAAAAAAAGTTCAGGTTCGGACAGCTTTTGAATATCGGATGGCAGTTCGAGGTCCAGATAGACCGTTTCCCCGGCATTACGGATAATGTTGCGGGCAAGCGTGGATTTTCCGCACTGCCTTGGACCGAGAATCGTCACGGCCGGAAAATCCCTCAGGCAGGAGATGACCTCTTGTTGTAAAGCGCGTTCAATGTATTGACCATGCATATTGCAATGCTAAACTTCAATATACATGGTTGTCAAGGGATTTTTTCCATCATTTGCCGATGCGAATAGTCTTGGGTCAGCAATAAAACCATTTCTATACGGTTGGAAGCACTGTGCATGTAAAAGGCCGGGTCATTTTTGCATTCAAAAGGATATTCCAGCAAGCATTAAGGCTGATACCGCGACAGCAAGCAAGCTGCGATAAAACTGCGATTCGATACGTCGAATCGAATCGCAGCCGACAAAGGTATCAGCTTGAATAAGAACTTGACGGCTGAAAATCTCATAAAATCATGCGGAGTAAGCTCAAACACACTCTTACCAGCCGTTTTTCCGAACTATGGTTGGCATCGGTTCCGGTTGAGATGTAAATTGGGTTTTTATGGCGCATTGCTGGATAGAATTCATAATATTTACAGTACTTTGTTATCAATAAATGGCAAGTCAAGTAAATGGGGAGTACCTTTGGGGACGCCACTTGAAAACATACAATTCCAGTGAGTTGCGAAAAGCAGTCACTGGAATTTTTGTTTTTATCCCATTTGAAGCGTAATCAATGCCGAAGCAGCACCGGGTCGTCGTCCCCATTCACAAGTTTCAGCTTAGATCGAAGAGGTTCGTAGTAAAATGCACTTTTGCCCTCCTTTGTTTTGCTGTGTATTTTGAGCTTATATTTTAAAGTTTCTTTTTCATTGAACCATTGGTACACCCACCAGTCGCCGTCCTGTTTAATTTCAAACGGTGGTGAGCCGATTGTCTTGGAATTGTATCCTTCCATTCTGTTTCTGATAGCTTCAATACTGTCTCTTTCTCCCGCTACCTTTTCACCTTGCACATCGACAATCCGTGCATACAATTGATTATCAATAAAAGCATAGGAAATCGAAGGGTTGATATGATTATGCATGTCCAAGCGGCATGGCCCAGTATAATTGTAATAAGATATTCCCGCTTTTTCCATGTACTTTATGAAAAATCCATCTTTGTTCAGATCCTCGATACGGGCGCCAAAATCCGGTTTATTGCAGTCAAAACCTTGTGCCAGTAATGGAAACGCCAGAATGAAAAACCCCATGATGAAACACATTTTTTTCTGCATCTTGAATCCTTTCAAATTATGACAATGGTTTTAGGTTAAAGACGCGGCATTATTGACATGCCCCGTCCCATCAATATCCCGGAATCAGACTTGTATCGGGAATTTGAATGCGTTTTTCATGATCCTTTCCTCAAAAAGCTTTTTCATGTTTACTTCTCCTTTTATTCATGGTTATTTAAGTAAGCGGTCCTGCCGTCGTCCCAACAGGGCCTGCAAGTCAGCTATTTCCGGCAATGGAAATTACAAAGTATCATCGCTATTTGAGAAAGAACGCCCCCTGCCGAGTCAATGCCCACATCAACGATAGAAGCATCTCTGGTTGCAACGAATGCTTGATGAAATTCATCGCTTAGAGCAAATAACGCCACCCCGGTCATCGCGTATATCGTCCAACGCAGGCGCCAGGTTTGCAAGGATGCTCCTCGAAAAGCGCGAAAGAAAAAAAGTCCCAAGATGAAATACTCGATAATATGTCCTGCCTTTCTGATCAATCCATGAATAAGATCCTCGGTTTGCGGGGATAACCAGGGAAAAAGATAATTCAATAGCGGGATAATAATATGGGAAGTATTCTCTGAAGAAAACGTTCCTGAAGACATCCAGAATATGACACCCATCCAGAGAATCACTGGAGACCAGTATTTAATGAAATTTTGACTCATCTTGGTTTTAACATAATATGATTGTTCAGTATTTTGATAAAATATTGCTTCTGTGCAAAGGCTATCCGTCTGTTCCCTTGTCCTTGTCGGCGTGTATCAGTTCGATGACAGTAACTTCAGGCGGAGCCAGGAAGCGGATCGGAGGTCCCCACGTGCCGGTCCCTCTGCTGACGTAGAGGGCGGAGTTCTGGGGATACAGCATAAAACCGGTCCTAACAGGATAAAACAAACGGGTCACCAGATTGAAGGGGAATATCTGCCCTTTGTGGACATGCCCTGAAAGTTGCAGGTCGAAGAGGCCCAGACTCTCCCGATCCACAACCGGGCGATGCTTGAGAAGCAGGGTAAATTTGTCTGAGGGAACGTTCGATAAAATGGCCTTTTCCGGGGCCTGCCGAAAATGGGTGACTTTCTCGATTGTCGGGTCGTCAACCCCCACGATATTTATCAAGCCACCTGCCGTTGATCCTTCATCGCGGAGCACCTTGAAGCCTGCCCGTTCGGTAAAACTGACGGCCTGATCCAGTCCTGCGTATACCTCGTGATTCCCCGTCACGGCAAACTTGCCGAATTTTGGCCGGATATCCTGCAAGAGTTCAGCCAGCCCCGTCATCCGGTTGATCTGTCCATCCACCAGGTCCCCGGTGGAAACAAGAAGATCAGGTGAGGCTTCATTGATCTCGGAAATGATCCGCTTCAGACGCTCCTGCCTGACGATCAGCCCCAGGTGCACGTCGGAAATCTGGACGATGATCAGCTTTCCGACTGAACTCGGAATTTTCGCAGTGCTGATGACAACCCGTTCGGACCTTATGTTACGGGCTTCGAAATAACCATACGCCGCCGTTGCCATTCCCAGTGCAAGAGACAGGATTAAAGCGGTGCGTTTCGTCAGGAGGAGTGCTGAAAAATCCCGGCTGGAGAAGATTCCGACGCCATGAAGAATTCCATGGTAAACATCTATGGCCAGTGAAGCAGAAAAGAAGAGAAAGAAGAATCCCATCCAGAGGTAGCCGGTATAGGCCGCAAAGCGTGCAAAAGCTTCCATGCCCAGATTTTCCATTACCCTGACCAGCACCGGCGTCAAAACCATTAAGATCAGAAAGAGCGCCAGAAAGAGGGAAGAAAGAAAACCCGGAGAGAGAGCCGTTTTCACTTTCAGGAATAAATAGAGATGGGTACTGCCATAAATAAGGAAAAAGGTCAGGAGAAACAGGCTCATCATTACCCCACGATAGCTTTCCGCCGATTTCATATTGCTCTATGCTACGTTCGACGTGCCGGTTTTCGGTCTTCGTACTGCGCCTGCCTACCGTTTCCTGCCCTCGATCGAGCCGACTATCTGCGCGAGGACCCTTCAAACGTAACCTTTGGCATCAAGCATTCGTGGATTCGGTTGCCGCTCTTGTCTCACTATTTTTATTTACATTTTCAAACCGCGCAATCGGGAAAATTTTCGTACCATTGCTGACTCGATTCATGCGGCAAGGTGTAATGAGATCATACGAACGTTGCCACTGTTCAATAAAGTGTCTTTCTACCGTTTCCAGAGCTTTTTTAACAAAAACATCAATTCCTCCAGATACGATAGAACCCAGAGAAGACTGAATCTCTTTCAAATCTTTCTTGTAAAAAACTAAAAGTTCAGATCGCAGTTCAACCTGACGCTCCAAAATCCAGCTAATCGCTTCTGTGGTCTCGGAAATCGCCTTGAAATGCGCGATGTTCGCATTGTCCATTGATATGTCCTCCTATTCTTTTGTTATTGAAAACCAAAATAAAAATGACTGCCACCTGTCACAATATCTCTTATCATGGTCATTGCAAACCACTTTTGCCATGCAGGCAATAGTATGATTTCCCCTCTATTTCAAAGCAACGTCACTTTGGAAGGCAGAATAGAAACACGAACAACAGCTTAATTATGTTCACAAATCACAATACAGTTTACACCGCTACCATATTTTTATGGTTGAAGCAATAGGTCAAATAGATAGAACAGGGTAACCGCATTTGGAATTGGCGAAAATGTGACCGTATTGCAAAAACGACTGCCGTCTGAGGTGATGGTCAACACCCGATTGGGTTGGGGCCGGAGCTCTGCATTTCTCATGGGTCAAGTCCAATCCTTGAAAATGATTCTATCAAATCGCAGATCGCCTGAATATCCTCGAATTGAAACACCGGAACCCTTGCGGAATACGGGGAATCCGTAACAATCGCCACAAGAAGATCGTCTTCCAGGAAAAGCGGGGTTTGATGGATCTGTGATCGGAAGACTTCAATTTTAGGCTTTTTTTCCTGTTTGTACCCTTCAACCAGAATGATATCCATGTCCAGAAAATAGGGCAAAAGGCTGTCCAGGCTTTCTTCGGCTGTGGATTTCACCAGGGCGATCTGATCCGGAGACGCTGCCAGAACCGCATCCGCGCCGGCAGCTCGGTGGCGGTAGGTGTCTTTTCCTTTTTGATCCATCGAAAAACCATGCGAGGTATGTTTGATGGTTCCAACGCGATATCCCCGGCGTTTCAGCTCGGGGATGAGTTTTTCAACCACGGTGGTCTTTCCGGAATTTGAATGGCCAACTATTGTGATTAAAGGCGGCATGATCTTTTCATTAACAAATCGATATGTCGATATGAGTCCATCAACGCTCCATGACGTAAACAAAATCGTTTCATTTTTCGATCGGCAGCTCCGGCCTTGCGGCCCATTCGGTCCAGCCGGCGTCGTACCAGTAAACATTCCGGTAGCCCAGCAGGTGCTTCAGGACGAAAAATGTCTGGCTGGCCTGATGGCCGGTACGACAATGCACCACAACCGGAGTATCCAAAGACGAAATGATTTTGCCATAGCTTTCGGTCAGTTCGGCCAGCGGCTTGAACCCGGTGTATGAATCGATCTTGGCCAGGTCCGCGCTGAAAACCCGGTTGACAGCTCCCGGAATATGTCCGGCACGGGCTTCGTCTGATTTTTTGCCGGTGAAATAGTCTTCCGGCCGGACATCCAGAATCAGGGCGCTTCTCTTCTGAACATGGGCAAGAACCGTTGCATATGAAACGCTGAAGGTATCTGCGCCCGGTTTTACCGGATAAGCCGATCGCTGAACCTGGGGCAGGGCATTTCCGACCGGCTTGGCTTCAGCTATCCATTTGTCGAATCCGCCATCCAGAATTGCGTAGCGGCTGTGGCCGATCCGTTCCAGGGCCATTGCGATCAGGGCGGCATCCCGGATTTTATCGCCGTCGTAAACCAGAACGATCATGTCCTTGGGCCGGATTCCCATCAGGGACAATTTGGCGGCGAGGAGCCCGGCCGGCATGAGCATGGCCGGAACGCCTTCCACATTTCCCCTGAAATTTTCCGGGGAAATGGAAAACGAGCCGGGAATGTGTCGGGTATTGTATTCCGGCTGGTTTCGGGAATCGATGATTTTGATATCCGGGCTGGCAAGATGATCCGCCAGCCAGCCCGTATCGAGCATGCCGGGAAGCTTCAGACCCTGAAGCACCGCATCCGCCGCAGTGGAAGCGGCTGCATCCTGTTCATAGAAAAACGTCCGCCACGCGTTGATTTGCTGAACGGCTTCGGCGGACAGCGGCGTACTGCGAAGCGATACGGGTTTCAGGCACTGGTCGATGAAGCCATCCAGCCCGTCGGTCAGGATAAACACATTCCGGAATCCCAAGCGATAGAGCGAGTCCCTGGCCTGAGCCGGATGAATCATGCCGTTTGAATACAGCACGATTCGGGTCTTGTCGGCATGGGATGACACGAAAGCGGGCAGATCCGGCATGTCCACCTGCACCGCACCGCGAATGTGAAAAGCGTTATATTCTTCACCCGGGCGGATATCCACGGCCAGAAAAGCGGGATCGCGGTTGTACAGCGCGGCTGCCAGATCTTCCGGCGCCACATGGTCAGCGGTCGAAGCCACATCGGAAAGCAGGGTGCGCTCTGAAACCGCGGATGGCTTCGTTTCAGCAATGGGCGTTTTTAATTCAACGGCAGGCAACTTTATTTCCGCAGCGGGAGGCTGCTTTTCCGGGATCAGATAAACAAGGCCGGCAACCAGAATCAGCACCAGGCTGAACCGGGCCAGAAACGGGCTGTTAAAATAGGCTTTCCTGCCTCTCCTGGCTTCGATAAATTCCGTGCCCCAGAAACAGGCCACGGCAATCAGGGTGATTCCCAGAACGACCATGCGCCGGGATGTTCCCAGGCTGTCATACAAAAAGGCCAGGCCTGGCTGGCCATAAGTCTGAAGGCTGCTTTGACCCCAGGCGTAAACCGGTTTGAGAATCGGAAAAAGCTCGTTGAACAGAATGCTGCCGATCATGGCGCCGCCCAGATAAACAATGGCGTCGATTTTTCCGGAAGCCATGCCGACAGCGGCGGTTCCCGGACACCATCCGCTCATGACAAATCCGGCGCCAAACAGCAGACCGGCTGCCACATAGGCGATGTAATGGGTTTTCATGTAATAGATCTGGGTGGTGGGATCCACAAAGCCGGCCCAGATGGCAATGGAAAGCCCCAGCATGGCGGTGACAACAGCCGTAAACATGACCTTGAGAACCGCCATGTCCGTGAAGTAGAAAATGCCTGCCAGCCGCTTCGAGCTGCCAAAGCCTGCCTTTTCCAGGGAAACGCCGAACAGGATACCGATCACCAGGGCCGCGATCAAGGCGCTGAAAGAATCCAGGGAATTTGCGCCATAGAAGGTATTAATCATTCCATTGCCTCCTTACCAGCCAGGCGGTTGCATATCCGCCGGCGAACACGCAGATCAGGAAAACGATGCTGCCGGAAAGAAGCAGGGCGCTGCCGGAAAGGGCCTGTCCGGATGTGCAGCCGCCGGCAAGCCTGCTGGCAAAGCCGGAAAGCACGCCGCCAGAAGCTGCGTAAAATAAACGCAGGTAAAAAGGGGCTGTCTTGCCGCGTTCCACCCCTATCTTGATCCGGCCGGAAAAAATAGCGGAAAAAAGACCACCGATGAAGATGCCGATCAGCATGAAGACCAGATAATAATTCAGGGGATTCTTCCCCCATGCGCCGAAATATTCGCTGGCCAGCGTATGGGCCGGAAACAGCAGCCCTTCGACAAAGGCGCTGATCCGGGCAATACCACCGGATGCGCCAAGGCCTGCACCCAGGATCAGGAAAGACGCCAAAAGCGTCAGCCCTAGAAAAATCCCGGCAATGTAAGGATTGGTCGGGGGCATGGGTTCTTTGGATATCAATTTCATTGTGTGACCTCCTAACATCCGGCGCTTCTGGGTCTGGCCGGAGAAGTCGGAGTGACAGGCATGTCCGGAGCCGGCTGCGGGGTTGAGGGCTGGGTTGCAGGCTGAACGCTGGGAGCCTGGACCGGCCGGCCTGTTTTTCTTTCGGTCGCCGACCAGAAGGCTTCCAGGCCTCCGGAAAGAACGCGTATCGGCCGTTCTGTTTTCTGGGACAGGATCCCGCCGACAGCCATGGCCAGGGCCCCATCCCGATCAACCAGAATGAGCGGGACGGTCCCGTTCAGAAAATCGGGATTGGAAATGACTTCTGAAATATCGATGTTTCGGGCACCGGGGATGTGGTAATCCGAAAACTGTTCCGCCGGCCGGATATCAACCAGGTCAAAGGTGCCGGGATGACCGGTGATCATGGACTGAAGAGCTGAAACAGGCAGGGGCTCCGGCAGCCGGATCTGTTTTCCAGGGAGATTGGTCGCAGCCGGTTTTGCGGATTCGGACTGAATCGCCGATTCCGAGTCCTTGATTCCGGCTGCATGTGCCGGAGTGAT
>Ga0265593_1000771_pt1 | contig 16322 bp, 20 predicted proteins | sample saktaG_8_FD_190136 | JGI IMG/M metagenome (GOLD analysis project Ga0265593, IMG submission 190136) | Saline water microbial communities from Sakinaw Lake, British Columbia, Canada - sak_2011_5_24_36m | ecosystem: Environmental > Aquatic > Non-marine Saline and Alkaline > Saline ...
TTAAACATGCCAGTCAAACGGAAATAGAAGCACACGAAGCTTATTTAGCCTCTCTAGCTAAATCTGGCGATTGTTTATGGCGTACACTTGAAACCGCAACAACCACAGAAAAACAAGAAAGTTAGTATGATGAAAAAAACGATTATAGTCACTGGCGGTGCAGGGTTTATTGGGGCTAATTTTGTACTTGAATGGCTTAAGTTAGGATTAGGCACAGTTGTTAATTTAGACAAACTTACCTACGCTGGTAATTTAGAAAATTTAGTTTCTGTTCGACATAATCCCCAACATATTTTTGTTCATGGCGATATTGGTGATCAGGCATTGCTGACTTCGCTTTTGCAGGAGCATCAACCCACTGCTATCGTAAATTTTGCGGCAGAAAGTCATGTAGACCGATCTATTCATGGACCGGAAGATTTTATTCAAACGAATGTCGTTGGTACCTTTCATTTATTAGAAGCTGTGCGTGCTTATTGGGCCGACTTAATCGAGGAAGATCGTCAGGATTTTCGTTTTTTACATGTATCTACTGACGAAGTATATGGTTCACTGGCTAAAGATGATCCAGCATTTACTGAAACGCATAGTTATGCGCCTAATAGTCCATACTCTGCTTCTAAGGCCGCTTCAGACCATCTAGTACGTGCTTATCACCACACCTATGGTCTGCCTACCCTGACCACTAATTGTTCTAACAATTATGGACCACATCATTTTCCTGAAAAATTAATACCACTGGTCATTCATAATGCACTTGCGGGTAAGAGTTTACCCATTTATGGGACAGGACAACAGATTCGTGATTGGTTGTATGTGACGGACCATTGTGCTGCAATCAGAAGGGTATTAGAAGCAGGGCAAATAGGCGAGGTGTATAACGTAGGTGGTTGGAATGAGATGCCTAATATTGAAGTGGTGAAAACGCTTTGTAAAATGTTGGATGTAAAAAAACCACGTGCAGACGGCAAGTCCTACGCTGATCAAATTGCTTTTGTTGAAGACAGGCTGGGACATGATCAGCGCTATGCGATTGATGCGAGCAAAATCGCAAAGCAACTAGGCTGGAAGCCAAAAGAAACCTTTAAATCTGGTATTGAAAAAACGGTGAATTGGTATCTAGAAAATCAAGATTGGGTAAACAATGTCACCAGTGGTGAATATCGTCATTGGGTACAAAAGCAATATGCGGAACGTGGTGAAGAACTAGCCTGATGGCTGCTTAAGGTTTAACTTAGGGCATCTGCCCAGTTGTTAGGTGTTTCATATAAGCGCACTTTTTCTAGTTTTAAGTGTGTGCCATAAGTATCTTGGTATTTGCTTTTTAGAATCTTAAATGCCTCATTGGCCATATTCTCAGCGGTGGGTACGGTAGGGAATATTACAGTTTTGTGGTTGGCTAACGTATTTAAAAAATTCAATACTTCCAAATCATGTTGATACACCAAAAAGGCATGGTCCCATACGTCAACCACGGCCGTTTTAGCAATGGATTTAACGTCGGAGAAATCCATCACCATGCCATTTTCTGAAGCATCTGCACGCGTAATGATGTCGCCAGATAATGTGATTTCAATCGCATAGCGATGTCCATGTAGGTTCTTACATTGACTTTTATGGCTTGGGATGCGGTGTCCAGCATCAAATTCTAGGCGGGTGGTAATCTGCATGAGGCTAGCTTAAAGTAATGATATAGAGCGATTATACGCCAAGTCAGTATATTTTTTAGTTGCTTGTGTAGGGTACGCTAATGAGATATTTCTGTGCGAAGCATTTGATAAATTGCCAATCTTTCAGACGTTACTTGGCCATTAGACACTGCATCTTTAATCGCGCAGTCTGGTTCTTGTAAGTGTTTGCAATTATTAAATCTACATTTGCCTAAAAATGGTCTAAATTCGATAAAGGCATGTTCTAGTTCATCGGTGCTGAGATGATGTAGGCCGAATTCTTGTAGGCCGGGCGAATCGATTAACTGACTATGTTCATCAATGTGGTATAAATGTGCCGCGGTGGTGGTATGTTTGCCGCTGTCTAATGTATGGCTTACTTCACGCGTACGCACGTCTTCATTAGGCAGTAGCGCATTGATGATGGTTGATTTTCCCATGCCTGACTGACCTACTAAAATACTGGCTTCACCCTGTAAGTATGGCTTAAGCGCAGAAATGTCTTCTTTTGCTGAAAGCGTTAGTACTTGGTAGCCCAGTGAAGTGTAGAGCGCCAGCTTTTGTTTTGCTTCATTACTATCAGCTAAATCACATTTATTGAGTACGATAAGCGGTTTAATATTAGCCGCTTCTGCTGCAATGAGACAGCGATTGAGTAAAGCCTCATAAAAACTTGGCTGAGTGGCTAACACGATAATAATTTGCGTGACGTTAGCTGCCAATATTTTGCTTTTAAAAGCGTTGCTACGGTAGAGCAAAGTCTTGCGGGTTAGTGTGGTTTCAATCACACCTTCATGCTTATCGGTGAGCTCTATAGTCACCACGTCACCGCAGGCTAAGTCAGTTTTTTTACCACGTGTAACACAGCTAATCCTTTTTTTGTCGGGCAACTCAACTTGAAATCGTTTGCCATAAGCCGCTACAACAGTGCCTTGTAGCGATGCAAGAAAGGGAGGGGTTATAGGCAAATTATTCAGCAAATTTATAGTAAGTATTATTGAGGTATTTAGCGGCGTTTAATTCTTCATCTTCAAACCATTTAAGGCCAAGCATAGTGTTGCAATTACGCACTTGCGCTACTAAGCCTTTAGAGGTGCTGACCTTATGAAATTCTCGCGTGTAAATAGCTGAGCCATCACCACCATAGCTACTAGCGTGGCAACTAATACAATTTTTTTCTATCAGTGCTTTACCAGCCACAGCGTCAGCTTTTGCATAAGGTTCAGCAAAGGCGTTGTGGCTTAATAATAGCAAGACAAAGAATAGTATTTTCATAGGTATGGTTTTAATCTCAGGGTACTTAGCTAACTAGTATACCCTGACAATTTAGAAATTCTAATACTCGCTGGTGGATGTGAGTCATAAAATACTGAATGCAACGGGTCTGGCGTGAGCGTAGAAGCGTTATCTCGGTAGAGCTTAACCAAGGCCTTCACTAAGTGTTTGGCGCTAGCGTGTTTGGCTGCATAATCATCGGCTTCAAATTCATTTTTGCGAGAATAACTAGCCATTATCGGACGTAGTAAGAACAAAAATACTGGCGAGACCAGCATGAATAGCATTAAGGCCATATAGTTGCTCGCTTGGTTAATACCAAGATCGGTGTAAAACCAGGGTTGGTTCATCAGCCAGCCAAGTAGCGCTAAGCCTAAAAAGCTTACAAAAAACATCATAGCAATACGTTTAATGACGTGACGATGCTTAAAGTGCCCCAGTTCGTGGGCGAGTACGGATTCAATTTCATCAGCATTTAAACGTTCAAGCAAGGTGTCAAAAAATACCACACGTTTTGAGGCACCAAAGCCCGTAAAATAGGCGTTGCCGTGACTGCTTCGAGAAGATCCATCCATGACAAACAAGCCTTGTGATTTAAAGCCACATTTTGTCAGCAACATTTCAATACGTTCTTTTAGATTCTCATCTTTTAATGGGGTGAACTTATTAAATAAAGGGGCAATAAAGGTTGGATATACTGCCAACATAATGAGATTAAAGGCACTCCATATTAGCCACAAGTAGAGCCACCAATAGTCGCCGGCACCTTGCATTAACCATAAGGCAACCAGTAATATTGGCCCGCCTAATGCAAGGCCTACTAGGCTGTGCTTGATGAGGTCGTTCACAAACATTGCTGGTGTCATTTTGTTAAAGCCGAATTGCTCATCCACTACAAATGTTTTGTAATATTCAAAAGGCAAATCAATCAAGCCACCAATTAACATAGCGCTACAGATAACCAGTGCGCCACGGACAATTTCTTGATTGGCTAATACAGTACGCCAGCTGTCATCAATTAATTGCAGACCTCCGCCTAAAGTTAATGCCGCTAGAAACAGTGCTTGAGTTACGGCTTCAGTCAGCGCTAATTTAGTTTTTGCTGAAGTATAGTCTGCCGCTTTTTGATGCGCATCTAAAGTAATATTGTCGCTAAAGGCCGCTGGTACTAGGTTGCGGTGCGCTTGTACGTAAGTAATGTGCCTGCCACCAAGCCATAGGCGAATTAAAGTAGAGGCAATAAGTAAGCTAACAAAAGTAAGTGTAAAAGACATGATTTATCAAGTTCGGTTAATATGTACACATTGTGAAGCATTTCTTCGACGTTGGTTCACTAAGTTTGTTTATAACGATTAATTTTAATGGAAATCATGATGGCAGAATCTAGTAGTAGCACTAACCAAAATAATTTAATTTGGCTTGATATGGAAATGAGCGGCTTATTACCTGACACCGACCGTATTTTAGAACTTGCCGTAGTAGTCACAGATGCCGAATTAAATGTATTGGGCGAATCACCGGTGTTTGTGATTCATCAAAGTGATGCAGTGTTAGATGGTATGGATGCATGGAATAAGGGCGCACATGGGCGTTCAGGCTTAATTCAGAAGGTAAAAGATTCAAAATTAGATGAGGCAGAAGCAACGCTACAAATGCTAGCATTCTTAAAAGAATTTGTACCAGCAGGTAAATCACCTATGTGTGGCAATTCAATTTGCCAAGATCGACGCTTTATGGCGCGCTATATGCCAGATTTAGAGAAATATTTTCACTATCGAAATTTAGATGTCAGCGTATTTAAAGAGCTGGCGCGCCGTTGGAAGCCGGAGATTTATGCGGGCTTTAAAAAAGCCAGTAAACATGAGGCACTGGCTGATATTTATGAGTCTATTGATGAATTAAAGTATTACCGCGAGCACTTTATTGTTAAGTAAATATGAAGCATCCAGAAGGCTAGAGGAGTACCTCTATGTGGGACGAACGATATAGTGCAGAAGTGTATGCTTACGGAAAAACGCCCAATAAATTTTTGGAAGATAATTACAAGGTTATTCCAAAAGGTAAGATCCTTAGTTTAGCAGAGGGAGAAGGGCGAAATGCTGTTTTTCTAGCGAAGCAAGGCTACGCTGTCACTGCTGTAGATGCCTCTCAAGTCGGTTTAGAAAAGGCTAAAAAATTGGCTGAAGAGAAGGGTGTTTCTATTGAGTTTATTTATGCCGACTTAGCTGATTTTGACATTGGTGAAAATTGTTGGGATGGCATTATCTCTATTTTTTGCCCATTACCTTCAGTACTAAGAATCAAGTTGCATAAAAAGGTTGTAGCTGGATTAAAAGCGAACGGAGTATTTCTTGTTGAGGCTTACATCCCAGATCAATTAAAGCATGGAACTGGTGGTGGAAACTCCGTAGATTTGATGATGACTAAAGAATCGTTAAGTCTTGAGTTAGCAGGCTTGAAGTTTACACATCTTGTCGAGCTAGAGCGGGATATAGTAGAGGGCATTTACCACACAGGTCTTGATGCGGTTGTTCAAGCTATTGCATCGAAAGAAGTTTAGTAAGCTATATAAGAGACATAAGGTAATAATTTTTCTGATGAAAATGTCTTTTTCCGACCCATAGCGGACACTCAAAATAACTAAGTATCTTGATTAATTCTATATAACGCTAAGCTGCCAATCTTTCAATATGAAATGTGGCTTTTTGCCCAGCTTGCCACAAATCATATTTAACTTGCATGCTTAGCCATACGTCAGATGACGTACCAAGCCATTGTGACAATCTAATGGCCATTTCAGCACTGATGTTTGTATTCGCATTAAGTATTTTAGATAAGCTTACACGCGAAATCTTAAGCGCTTTTGCCGCGCTAGTAATCGTCATATTTTCTGGTATCCATTCACGTAATACGTGGCCTGGATGTGGCGGATTGTGCATGTTACTCATAATTCTTTCCTTTAGTGATAGTCTTGATAATCCACTAACTCAACATCTTCATTAACAAACCTAAAAGTTAAGCGCCAGTTACCATTCACTGTAATTGATAGATGGTCTTTTAAGTTGCCTTTAAGTTCATGTAATCGCCAAGCCGGTACGTTTACATCTTCTTTTGACAGAGCGCTATCAAGCAAACCTAATTGAAGTTTGAGTTTGTCTGCGTGATGAGATTGGATTCCAGCTTTACTGCCAGTCTCAAAGAAATCCCTCAACCCCTTATGCTTAAAACTTTTTATCATTGTTAATTGTAAACCGATAGTTAACAGTTTACAACACTTAGTTTAAAACATAAATTGCCGCAAAGCGGTCGCCCAACATTGTCACTTCCGACCCGTTGCTGACTTTCGTCTTGAACTGACTGACATATCATAAATTGGTAAAATTTAAGCATTTAAACTATTATTCTCGATATGCATGTAATATCAATACATTATCAAAGCTTTGTAATTTCAATTATTTAAATGCCAACTTGGTTTATATATTTTCCCCTAGCAATAATTAGCATACTGACAGGTACTGCTTTATTCTTTTTCATTTTAACGCGAGGCACCTTAATCGCTCGTACCATCTTTGGCACAAGTCACGATACCTCACACGTCTATCCAATTTATTCAAATATCAGACTCATTCGCCTCGTCGACTTTCAACCTATCATCTCCGCAATTTTACTGTTTCAATATGACCGATTAGTCTCATTTATTGTCAGAGGACTGCAGCATACTGACTTACAAGGTGAAACGCTGCTAGTGACTTCCTGTGCTTTTGGAAATGTGCTTCCTCGCGTTGTAACGGCTGCTGTTGAAGCTGGTGTAAAGCGCATATTAATTGCGGATATTATTAAAAACGAGCTTTTACACGCAAAACAAAAGCTTCTAGCGAATGTCGATAAAATAGAATTTATTGAAGAGAATGCAGTAGCAATGAAACAGCCTGATAACTCTGTAGCAGTTAACGTTATTTTCTTTCTACTTCATGAGCTTCCTCACCATCTTAAAGCTAAAGCATTGCAAGAGGCTGGGCGAGTATTAGTGCCTGGTGGAAAACTTTATTTGGCCGAATTTCACCGCCCAAATATTCTGATACTTAGAATATTTAGTTGGACGTATTTTAAGGTCTTTGAACCTCTTGGTCTAGCATTATGGAATACACACGACCCAGTAGACATGCTTGAGGGGTTAGGTAACTTCACTTGCGAACGCCACACAATTTTCTTTAGCAACTTTCAGATTGTGATTGCCACTAAAAATTAATGGATTACTTTTTTTATGCTTGGGTGCTACGCAGACTAATGATGCCGCTTAAGATAATCAAGCTAATCGCAATATAGTCATCTAGGCTTAAATGTTCATGCCACCATATCACCCCCAAAGCGCTCGCTATTACTACCGTCACATAAGCTAAGCTTGCTACCACTAGCGTGTCACCAGTGCGGTAGGCGCATGTCATGGCTAGTTGTGCAATGGTGGCAGAAAGTCCTAAGCCTAGTAAAACTGGTAAATCTTGCCAGCTAATCGCATGAAAGCCACCAAACTGAATGTTACCAAAAGTGCTAGAGATATTGCTCTGTGGTGCAAGTATCATCCACAGACCTGCGCCAATCGTTGAAATTAGTGTGAAATAGAATACGGTACGCCAGTCTGGTTCATTCACTTTTCCTAGTTGTTTGACATGTACGTAAGCCAATGCGGCGCCTAAGCCAGAGAGCAAGCCAAGGCTGCCTGCCAACCAATTAGCGCTATTGATAGTGGGCTTAAGCAGTAAACTTACGCCGATAAAGCCGACAATTAATCCGATAAATAAGATCTTTGTTGGCTTTTCATGGAGTAAAAATGGCGTGAATATGGCTAGAAATAAAGGGGAGGTGTAGTTAAGTGTAATAGCGGTGGCTAAAGGCAAATGGGCGATTGAATAAAAAAATAGTACGAGTGAGGCAAATCCAACCAAAGCGCGTGACATTTGTTTAAATATAACGGGGGTGGCAAGCGGTAATTTTTTACTGAAAATATATAAGTAAATAGCCATTAAGCCAAATATGGATCTATAAAACACCAATTCGCTACTGCTAAATTTTTCTGCACCTACCTTAACCAGTGCGCCCATGATGGCGAACCCAAGTGCGGCAACTAGCATCCATAAGCTCCCTAAATTTGGCAGGTTAGTGCTGACTAGTTTAGAGGGTAAGTTTTTTAACGTTAATTTCATTCGATAAGGTGTTGTTTGTTAAATGTTATGGTGAGTGTAATGGTTGCCAAATAAGGGGTTTTCAGATAATCTCACATATATTGTTTGATTAATAATTATAATTAATAATTAGCAATCCTTTCATGAGTTGTTTGTCATTGTAATCGTGGACATGCGCTACATGATAAATACAGCAAATTAAGTTTCAAACGGCGGCATTAGTCGCCGTTTTTTATTATTTTTGAATTAAATTTTGTTAAAGAATGTTATGTCAGAACACTTAATGAACACCTATATGCGTCAATCCGTTACCTTCACTAAAGGCGAAGGTGTTTGGCTTTGGGATGCTACTGGCGAAAAGTACTTGGATGCACTTGCTGGCGTGGCGGTAAATGGCCTAGGTCATGCGCACCCTAAGTTGGTCAAAGCGATTAGCGAGCAAGCGGCTAAACTTATTCACGTGTCTAATTACTATCATATTGCTGAGCAAGAGGCTTTGGCAGATAAATTGTGTGAAGTTTCAGGCATGGATAAGGTGTTTTTTTGCAACTCAGGTTGCGAAGCAAACGAAGCAAGCATTAAGTTAGCGCGCCTGTATGGCCACAATAAAGGTATTAGCAATCCTGAAATTATTGTCATGGATAAATCATTTCATGGCCGTACTATGGCGACGCTTTCCGCCACGGGAAATCGTAAAGTACAAGCCGGCTTTGAACCTTTGGTTAGTGGCTTTATTCGCGTGCCTTATGATGATATTGAAGCGGTTAAACAAGTCGCTTCACGGAACTCTAATGTGGTGGCTATTTTGGTTGAGCCGGTGCAAGGTGAGGGCGGAATTAACATTCCTAAAGATGCAAGCGGCTATTTAGAAACATTGCGCCAAATTTGTGATGCACACGGCTGGTTGTTAATGCTAGATGAAGTGCAAACAGGTATAGGTCGAACTGGCACTTGGTTTGCATTCCAGCATACCAATATTCAACCAGATGTGATGAGCTTAGCCAAAGGCTTGGGTTCAGGTGTGCCAATAGGGGCTTGTGTGGCCAGAGGTGCTGCGGCGAACGTATTTACTTATGGTAAGCATGGCTCAACTTTTGGAGGCAATCCATTAGCTTGCGCGGCGGGCTTGGCTACTTTGCAAGCAATTGAGCAAGAGGGCTTGTGTAAAAACGCTGAAAAGATGGGTGATTTAATTCGTTTAGGCTTCGAAGCTGAGTTTAAAAATACAACAGGCGTGACGACTGTGCGTAATGCAGGTTTAATGATAGGTATTGAGTTGGATCGCCCGTGTGGAGATTTGGTGAAAATGGCATTAGCGGCCAAACTACTGATTAACGTGACGGCAGATAATGTGGTGAGATTGTTGCCGCCACTTGTGATGAATGAGTCTGAAGCTAAAGAGTTGGTACAACGTTTGGCTACGGTAATTAAAACTTTCTTAAACAGTTAGTTATAAGCACTATATAATCAAATAACTTAAAATTTCATACTAAAAGTCATTAGAATTAATGCGGTAAATATTATGGCAATAAAACATTTTTTACAATTTAACGACTTAAATCGTGAAGAGCTCGAATATGTGTTTGAGCGAACACGCGTCATTAAAAGCCAATTTAAGGCTTATCAACAATATTGGCCATTACAAGACCGTACTTTGGTCATGATTTTTGAAAAGGCTAGCACACGTACTCGCTTGTCTTTTGAGGCGGGGATGCAGCAGCTCGGTGGTTCAGCCATTTATTTGAATACGCGAGACTCTCAGCTAGGTCGTGGTGAGCCGGTAGAAGATGCGGCACAGGTAATTTCACGTATGAGTGATGTGGTGATGATTCGTACGTTTGAGCAGGAAATTATTGAGCGCTTTGCCGCTAATTCCCGTGTGCCGGTGATTAACGGCTTAACCAATGAATATCATCCTTGCCAAATTTTGGCGGATATTTTTACCTATATTGAACATCGCGGTTCTATTCAAGGTAAAACGGTCGCTTGGATAGGGGATAGCAACAACGTCTGTAACACTTGGCTGCAAGCCGCAGAGGTGCTGGATTTTAATGTGCACGTATCAACACCGCCGGGCTATGAAGTTGAGCCTGAGCGCGCTAACTTATATGGCAACAATCATTTTGAAGTGTTTGCTGACCCTATGGATGCTGCCCGTGGTGCTCACTTGGTTACCACGGACGTATGGACTAGCATGGGCTTTGAAGCCGAAAATGAAGAGCGTTTACGTGATTTTGCTGACTGGCAAGTTGATGGCGATATGATGCGTATTGCAGCTAAAGATGCACTCTTTATGCATTGCTTGCCTGCGCATCGTGGTGAAGAAGTGTCGGCAGATGTTATCGATGGCACCCAGTCAGTCGTTTGGGATGAGGCAGAGAATCGTTTGCATGTCCAAAAAGCATTAATGGAATATTTACTATTAGGAAAAGTTTAAGCAATGAGCACAGTCAATAAAAGTGGGAAAAAAGAAGTTAAGAAGGTTGTTTTAGCCTATTCAGGTGGCTTGGATACTTCGGTTATCCTGAAGTGGCTACAAGATGAATATCAATGTGAAGTTGTTACTTTTACTGCTGACTTAGGTCAGGGTGAAGAATTAGAACCCGCACGTGCTAAAGCTAAGGCTGCCGGGGTAAAAGAAATTTATATCGATGATGTACGTGAAGAGTTCGTACGTGACTTCGTATTCCCAATGTTTCGTGCCAATACTGTGTATGAAGGTGAATACTTATTGGGCACATCAATTGCACGTCCTTTAATTGCTAAGCGCTTAATTGAAATTGCTCGTGAAACCAATGCCGACGCTATTTCACATGGCGCCACAGGTAAAGGTAATGATCAAGTGCGCTTTGAATTAGGTGCTTATGCCTTAAACCCGAATATTCAAATTATTGCACCGTGGCGCGAGTGGGATTTATTAAGCCGTGAAAAATTGATGGCTTATGCTGAAACGCATGGCATACCAGTCGATATGAAACATAAGCAAGGCGGTAGTCCATACAGTATGGATGCTAACTTGCTGCATATTTCATACGAAGGTCGTCATTTGGAAGATCCAGCTGCCGAGGCTGAAGAATCAATGTGGCGTTGGAGTGTAAGCCCAGAAAAGGCCCCTGATGCTGCTGAGTATTTAGATATTGAGTATGTGAATGGCGATCCAGTGAGCTTGAATGGTGAGGCGATGAAGCCGCACGAGCTGTTAGCACATTTGAATAAAATTGGTGGCAAACACGGTATTGGTCGTTTAGATTTGGTGGAAAATCGTTATGTGGGTATGAAGTCTCGTGGCTGCTATGAAACACCAGGCGGCACAATTATGCTTAAAGCCCATCGTGCTATTGAATCAATCACCTTAGACCGTGAAGTTGCGCACTTAAAAGATGATTTAATGCCACGTTACGCCAGCATGATTTATAACGGCTATTGGTGGAGTCCAGAGCGTCTTGCCATTCAAACATTGATAGATCATACACAAACGGTAGTGAATGGCTGGGTGCGCGTTAAGCTCTATAAAGGCAATGTGATCGTTACTGGGCGTGATAGTAAAACTAATTCATTGTTTGATTCTACTATTGCAACTTTTGAAGATGACAAAGGTGCTTATGACCAAAAAGATGCAGGTGGTTTTATTAAGCTAAATGCTTTGAGATTGCGAATTGCAGCAAATCTAAAGCTTAGACAGTAATCATAGCTGCCAATTGGCTGACCATACCGAATATCCGCTTGCTGTGTAAACAAACATGGCAGGCGGTTTTTGTTTAAACGGGCGTTTTAAGGTAAATAATACTCATGTCTTTTAAGCACATTGTTTCTCGTGACAATCCAGTTTTTAAACACCTAAAAAAACTTGCGGACAATGCTCGTGAGCGGCGTAGCGAAGGGCAAACCCTGCTCGATGGCGTTCATCTGATAGAAGCCTATATAGCGGCATTTGGTGAGCCTACCATGGTGATTATTCCTGAAGGTCAAAGTAGTGTTGAAGCCACCGGCCTGATTCAAGCGCTAGAACATGTTTCTACTATGATGTTGCCAACACTGATGTTTGCTGAACTAACGCCAGTAGCGAGTGCAACAGGCATTCTTGCTTTAGTGAAAATCCCGCAAATAAACATACCAGAGTCTCCAAGTTTTGTCTTGATGTTAGAAGATATTCAAGATCCAGGTAATTTGGGTAGTATCTTGCGTACTGCCGCTGCGGCTGGTGTTGAGGTGGTTTATTTAAGTGCAAGTTGTACCGATGCTTGGTCGCCAAAGGCACTACGTGGCGGACAGGGCGCACAATTTTTACTGCCAGTAGCTGCGCGTGCTGATTTAATTGCTGAGCTTGAGAATTTTAATGGCAATAGTTATGCAACTGCCATGCAAGGTGAGTCTTTGTATGCGCAAGATTTGACGCAAGCCACAGCTTTTGTGATTGGCAATGAGGGCGCTGGGCTACGTAAGCAGACCATCGCAGCAACGACAAAAAGCATTACGATCCCTATGGCAGAAACTAAGCTGGGTGCAGTAGAGTCACTTAATGCAGGTGCGGCAGCGGCGGTGTGTTTGTTTGAGCGTAAACGTCAAGCTAACTAATAGTTAATGTACTTTTGGATTGCTTGGGGTGAGTGTTTCAGTCATTAATAACTGCGTCGCATCGACTTTATCAAATGCGTAATGTGCGTTACAAAAATCACAGTTCACTTCAATGTTGCCACGCTCGGCAATAATACCTGTTAATTCTTCATTGCCTAGCATGCGCAACATATTGGCTACACTCTCACGTGTGCAACTGCAGTAAAATTGCGTGTCACTTGCTTCAAAAAGACGAACATTCTCTTCGTTAAATAACCGTGTAAGTAAAGTTTCTGCGGGTAAAGTTAACAACTCATCATCAGTTACGGTGCTGGCCAAATGGCCAACGCGGTTCCATATATCTGCGTCTTGTATTTGCATCACTTGATTCATGGTTTCTGGCATTTTTTGAATCAACATACCAGCAGCAGATTCTCCATCACAGCATAACCAGATTTTTGTATCAATTTGCTCAGAACGCAGCATATAGTTTTCAAGTATCGCGCTGATGCTATCGCCTTCTAGTGGCACAATGCCTTGGTATGCTTGGCCGCCATCTTTAGGGTCTAGCGTAATCATAAATTGACCATGTTCAATTAATTCGAACAAGGTTTGATGGTCTTCAATCTCACCACTCCATTTGGCAGTTGCACGTATTTTCATTGAGCTATCTAGGTCTGAAGTACATTCCACTACTAATAACTTTAACGCACCCTTACTTTGAATTTGCAGTATGAGTGCACCATTCATCTTTAGCGTAGCAGCGAGTAGGGCGCTCGCTGCCATTAGTTCACCTAATGATTGTCTTAATCCGGCAGGTAAGTTTTGTTTATTTAGCGCAAGTTTTAACGTTTGCGAGAGATTAACTAAATTGCCACGTACTGGCGTACTTTCAAATACAAAGCGTTGCAGTTTGTCTTGGTTATTTTTCATAGTTACATTTTAACATTCAGCGCTACTAATACAAAAAAATGTTGCAATTGTAAATAAGAACGATTATCATTTACTTTAATTAATCGCTAGGAATTTTTATGAAAAAGTTAACTTATATTTTTCTATTGTTACCAATATATGCTTATGCCGCCGATACTGACATTAACATTGTTTTACAAGATCATCGCTTTCAGCCCTCTGAAATCAATATTCCAGCTGGCAAAAAAATAAAATTATTAATTGAGAATAAGGATAAGACGCCAGAAGAATTTGAAAGTCATTCATTAAATCGCGAAAAAATCATGGCGGGTAACAGCGTTACTAAAATTTACATCGGTCCTCTTGAACCAGGAAGATACCCTTTTTTTGGGGAGTTTAACGAAGCGACTGCCCAAGGCGTAATTGTCGCAAAATAACACAGGAGTAAGTGATGTTTAGTACTGCCATTATTGTTTTTCGTGAAGTGCTTGAAGCGGCCATTATTGTCGGTATCTTAGCAGCTGCCACACGCGATGTGCCAAGGCGCAACCGTTGGTTATTAGCAGGCATGCTTGTTGGGTTGTTGGGTTCTGCTATGGTTGCCGCTTCTACTGACTTGATTGCCTCTTTTGCCAGTGGCGTTGGACAAGAATTATTCAATGCTCTAGTACTTGGGGTTGCTGTACTGATGCTAGCTTGGCACAACATCTGGATGTCATCGCACGGTGCTGAATTGGCTAGTCATGCACGTAACGTTGCTTCCGATATTCGTGAAGGCCATAGTGAGTGTTCAGTGTTATTAGTCGTGGTTGGTTTAGCTGTATTGCGTGAAGGTTCCGAGACTGTTTTATTTCTATACGGTATTGCCGCATCTGGTGATAGTGGTACACATAGTATGTTATTTGGCGGCTTGATAGGCCTTCTGACGGGCATTGGGGTAGGTTACACAATTTATGCTGGCTTGTTGCGTATTCCGATGCGCTGGTTCTTTGCCGCTACTACGGGGTTGGTGTTGTTACTGGCAGCTGGCATGGCTTCAACTGCCGCACACTTTTTAATTCAAGCTGATTTAATACCAGCATTAGCATCGCCTTTGTGGGACACCTCGGCACTACTGCCTGAAAATGGCCTTTCAGGCATGTTACTTCATAGTCTAATTGGCTATGATGCTCGCCCTGCAGGTATGCAGGTCATATTTTACATGACAGCGCTCACTCTAATTATTATTGGCATGAAGATGAATGCTAAGCCTCGCCAATCAATTCAAACAACAGGAACTATTTAACATGAAAATGAATGACATGATTGCCTACTTAGTGATTGGTACAACTACTACGTTTTATTTTGGTAATGTTGTCGCAGGTCCGGCTGATTACATTTACACCCCTAACGTCGAGCAAGGAGAAAAAGAAATTGATTTCAAATTTGGTACCGATAAGCAGCAAGATGGATCGCACAAAACTGTCGGTTCAATGGGTTTTGGTTACGGAGTAAACGAAAATTGGTTTACTGAAGTTTATTTAAAGTCTGAGCATCAGTCGGGAGAAGGGTTGACCCTAGCTGAATGGGAAAATAAATTTCAACTCACTGAAACTGGCAAATATCTTATAGATATCGGTCTCATCTGTGAAATTGAGGCGCCATTGAATAATGGTAACGAGCCGTGGGAATTGAAACTGGGCCCGTTATTTCAGAGCGAAATTGGCAGAGTGCAAATGAATGGCAACCTCTTATTCGAGCGTAAATTTGGCCCTAATGACACCGGCATAAAATATGTCACGGAAATAGGCTATCAGTGGCAGGTCAAGTATCGTTGGCAACCATCTATAGAATGGGGTGCCCAGGGGTTTGGGGAAATGGGGCAGTGGGATCATTGGAATAACGCTAGCTCACAAAACCATCGTTTTGGCCCTGCAGTGTTTGGCAAATTAGCGCTTGGCAACAGACAAGCAATTAAATACAACGCCGCTTATCTATTGGGTGTGAGTGATGTTGCACCTAATAATACATTCAGGATGCAGGTGGAGTACGAGTTTTAACGCTATTGTTGATAGGGAGGGATGTGCCAAGTACCTAACTGATTGCCCATTAGCAATAGGTTGCAATGCAGGCGATCGGCGCCATTGGCACTTACTTCAAACTCATAAGTACGTAAAAACTGCACATGCCCACGACTGTTTCGCCCTAGCCATAATTTACTGCAAGCGACGGTTTCATCTAGCAACTGTAAATTGAATCGGGAGGCTAAATCGTGACCAAGTACAATAGCTCTTTCCCGCTTATCCATACTATCTAGCCAAAACCAAGCGACTAGCATTAATATCAACAACAGTATCAGTTCCATAAATTAAGACTCATTTTTTAATTTTATGACACACAAAATATGTATCAGATTTGCCAGAAAGTATGTATGCCAAGCATAATATTGTAAAGTGGATATTGATGATCAATATTAGATTAATCGCACTACTTTAGTGCGCATAAATTGTAGTTGCACTATATTTGTGCATATCAACATAATTTATCTAGAGATAGGTATTACAAAACAATAGGTTAAGTATTGGCGCAGTATTTGCTTTACTTAGGCACACAAAAAATTATGGAGTAGTTTTAGAATGGAAGCTCTAGTCTCATCGAATGATGTTTTATTTGTTTTATTAGGCGCTATTATGGTGCTTGCCATGCACGCGGGATTTGCTTTTTTAGAAGTCGGCACAGTGCGTAAAAAAAA
>Ga0265593_1000773_pt1 | contig 16315 bp, 9 predicted proteins | sample saktaG_8_FD_190136 | JGI IMG/M metagenome (GOLD analysis project Ga0265593, IMG submission 190136) | Saline water microbial communities from Sakinaw Lake, British Columbia, Canada - sak_2011_5_24_36m | ecosystem: Environmental > Aquatic > Non-marine Saline and Alkaline > Saline ...
TCAAAGCAGTGCAGAGTTTGAGCGCTTGTTGTGCAAGCAGCAGTTGCAAGGCAATATAAATTATTTAATTTGTGGCTTACGTGTCGCGGCAATTGATTTAAATCAGTATCAAATTAGCTTTACGCAACATTCAAGTGACGCTCGTTTGCAGGCGTTAACCGCACATTTTGAAAAACGATTCCACGAGGTTACCTTTACTTACTTTATTCGTGCCGAGTATTTATTTATTACCTTGCCAGACGGTGAGTCTCTATTTGCTCATTATTTAGCCAATATTCGCACTGCGCGTGAACCGATTGCCTTAACGGAGGTTCAAGCAGCTCATGATATTACCCAAAGCTTAGCGTCTGGAGCAATGAGTCATGGTGCTTTATTAGCCGAAGCCCACGAAGCCGTAGCATTAGGCACTAATATTGTGGGTGCGCTGAGTAATTCAGGCGAAGGCGGCGAGCATTCTAGTCGTTTTAATAGTTTACGCTCCTGTAAAATTAAACAATTTGCTTCGGGACGTTTTGGCGTATGGGCGGGGTATTTAGCTGATCCAACGATCCGCGAAATTGAGATTAAAATCGCCCAAGGTGCAAAACCAGGTGAGGGTGGGCAGCTTCCGGCAGCTAAAGTGTCCGTGGAAATTGCTTCGTTACGCGGCGGGACACCTCAGGTTGAGTTGGTCAGTCCACCGCCACATCATGATACCTACTCAATTGAAGATTTAGGTCAATTAATTCATGACGCAAAAGCAGCAAGGATTAAGGTGGGGGTTAAATTAGTATCTTCTGAAGGCATTGGTACGATTGCGGTGGGTGTGGCAAAAGCAGGTGCAGACGTGATTAACGTTGCAGGCAACACAGGCGGCACGGGCGCTGCTGCGGTGACCAGTCTTAAAAACAGTGGGCGTTCACCAGAAATTGGTATTGCCGAAGTGCATCAGGCTTTAGCATTAAATGGCTTGCGTAATAAAGTAATATTACGTTGCAGTGGTGCCCATCAAAGTGGCTCCGATGTGGTTAAGTCAGCTATTTTGGGTGCCGATTCGTTTGAATTTGGCACCACAGCATTAATGATGTTGCGTTGTGTGATGGCCAAAAATTGTAATATCAAATGTCCAGCTGGATTAACCACATCACATGAAGAGTTTAAAGGTGATGCGAGAGTTCTTGCCCAATACTTTATGAATTTAGCGCATGAAGTGAGAGAAATTTTGGCGCAGCTTGGTTATCGCAGTTTAAGTGAGCTTCGTGGTAAAACTGAATTGCTGCATTTAATCGATCATCCTTGCATGATTGGTCAGATTGATGTGCGTAAAATGTTGCACCAAGTGGATGTGGTTGTTGTGTCTAAGCCTATCTATTTGGAAGCCAGTTTTACTAAAGATGAGGCTATTTTGGCACGGGTTAAAGAGGGCTTAATTGACGGCAAGTGTCAGCAATTAATCATTGAAGGTGCAGAATTCAAATTAAATAATTGCAATAAAACCGTGGGCGGGCAGTTTGCCATAGATATTGAGCGGTTATTGAATTATGAGCTTACCGACGCGCAGTATGCCCAAAGCACGACTATTTATACTCATTCAACGGGGCGTCGTTATTTTGCACCTGATAGCGTGGTTATTCGTACTCACGGTTCAGCGGGACAAAGCTACGCAGCGTTTATTAATGATGGTATGCGGATGGAGCATTTAGGTACCTGTAACGATGGCGTGGGTAAATCAGCCTGCGGGGGGGTGATTATTGTTGAATCGCCCGGTGGTGGTGTGAAAACGCCCGGTAATAATGTGCTTATTGGTAATTTTGCCTTGTTTGGTGCGACGGGCGGAAAAGCGTTTATCAATGGCGAGGCCGGCGATCGTTTTGCGGTAAGAAACTCTGGTGCGATGGCGGTGGTTGAAGGCGTGGGTGATTTTGCCTGCGAATACATGACCAACGGCGTGGTACTTAATATTGGTGGTTTTGGTAAAGGCTTTTGTAACGGCATGTCAGGAGGCAACGCTTACCAGTATGACCCTGATAATCGTTTAGCCTGTTTGTACGATAAATCATCTGTGGTACTGCATTGCTTAACGGAAGAAACGGAAACGACCCAGGCGCACGAACAATTTATTTTAGCCATGTTGTCAGAACATGCTGAGAAGGCTAATTCTAGCAAGGCAAAAAAATTGCTTGAAAACTGGCCGCACGAACGTCAACACTTTAAAGTTGCTTTACCGTTATGGTTATTTAAAACGCAAACGGCCAACTATTTGCAGCAAAGTATTGATCGTAAAAGTATGATTGAAGAGTTGGCGCACGAATTAGCAAGGCAGCAGATTGATTTAGTTAAGCAAGCTTACCAAACACAGGATGTTTTATTTGGTGGCATCACGCCTCAAGAAGCATTAGATGCGAAGTGCTTAACGCAGCAATTAATCAATAGTTACGCGGTGTTACTAAAAGCGCAACACGTGGCACAGGAAAGTTTAAAACATCTGCCGGACACACAACGCACAGCGCAGCATAGTGAACAGGCCGCTCGAAAAATTATTACCCAGCGACCTCGTAAACTACAAGAGGCCTTGGTGAAATTAACGCGTGATGCATATAGTCATTACAGTGATGAGCAATTAGCTTGTTTATTAGCAAATAAACGTTTACATGATTATAAAATGGCGTTAATTAATCGTTCAGTGCAAAGTATTTATTCTTTAGGGTCTACCGCGTGGATTATTGAACAAGCTCAACTTAATCGTGCTGTCTTAGCAACGTTACCTAGTCCTGAGCAGTATTTAGCCAGCCTAGTTGGTTTAGAGATTATGCAGCAAATGATGACTGAAACCGCCCATTAATTTATTTTTTAAGCCTTTAATTCCTCTTGTTAACGCTGTTTACTTGTTAATAAGAGGAACTCAATTAAACTCAGTGACAGCAATGAAAATACCAACAATTTCATCCGATGCACCTTACAGTGCAAGTCAACGTGCATGGATAAGCGGCTTTTTTGCCGGAATGCATTCACAACTTCTTCAAAGTGCCAATGCGGTAGTCCAGACTGAGGCGCGTGTAGTCAATATTCTTTATGGCAGTCAAACGGGCAATGCAGAATCGGTCGCCAATGATGCGGCTACTGCGGTAAAGGCGCATGGTTTAAAACCACTGGTGCGCAGTCTGGATGAAATAACGGCTGACCAACTGTCCATGATGGAAACAGTATTGCTAATTACTAGCACCTATGGCGAAGGTGAAATGCCCGACAGTGCTCAAATGCTTTGGGACGAGGTGGCTAAACTTAGGGATGCTAGTTGGCACACTATGCACTACGCGGTGTTAGCCTTAGGCGATACCTCGTATGATTTATTCTGTGAAGCTGGCAAAAATTGGGATAACAAACTTGCTGAGTTAGGGGCGTTACGGCTATTTGATAGAGTTGATTGTGATGTTGATTATGAAGAACCCGCACAAGCATGGTTAGCACTGGTCGTTCCACATGTTTCAGGAACTCAGCAAACGGCAGCAGTGTTTGATATGGCAGATACGGCGGAAGAAAAACCGCAATACCATCGTAAACATCCTTTTCCAGCAGTATTAGAGGTTAATCGCTTATTAACTGCTCCTCATTCCTCAAAAGAAACACGTCATTACGAAATTTCCATCGCAGGTTCAGGATTACATTATGAAGCCGGTGATGCCTTGTGTGTCATTCCCACCAATTGTCCTGAGTTAGTGACAGCTATTATTGCCGCCCTGGCATGTCAAGGCGATGAAGATGAACCTGTTAATGGTGAGTTAATGTCGTTGCGTGATGCCTTATCAACGCATTATGAAATTAAAACGCCCAGCAAAGAATTTATTGAAGAACTTGCCAAGCGTTCAGGAGATCAACGTTTAAATGGCTTAGTTAATGAGGCCGACAAACAAGCTTTAAGTGACTTTTTATGGGGACGCGATACCTTAGATTTATTACGAACCTATCCTATTTGTGAATTTTCGGCGGCGGAATTTTTAGGGCTATTAAAACCTTTACAGCATCGTGCGTATTCAATTTCCTCCAGCAGCAAAGTTACCCCTGACACGGTGCATTTAACCGTCGCGAGTGTGCGTTATCACAGCGGTGGACGCGATCATAAAGGTGTGTGTTCAACTTTTTTAGCCGATTTAGTGACGGATAGCACTCAGGTAAAATGCTTCTTTTTACCTAATAAAGTGTTTCGCGTTCCCGAAGATAACACCGTGCCAATGATTATGGTAGGGCCTGGAACGGGGGTTGCACCTTTTCGTGCTTTTTTACAAGAACGTCATGCACGCCACGCCACAGGAAAAAACTGGTTATTTTTTGGTGATCGCAATGCCGACACTGATTTTATCTATCAAGATGAATTAAACGCATTTAAAGTTCAGGGTTTATTAACGCGTTTGGATCTTGCTTTTTCCAGAGATCAAGAAGACAAGATTTATGTGCAAGATAAAATGCTCGAACACGGTGCGGAATTATTTGCTTGGATTGAGGAAGGGGGGTATTTCTTTGTTTGTGGTGATGCCTATCGTATGGCTAAAGATGTTGATAAGGCCTTGCATCAACTGGTTGCCACGCATGGCAAGTTGACAGAACACCAAGCACTTGATTATGTCAATCAATTGAAAAAAGAGAAACGCTATGTAAGAGATGTGTATTAACTTATCTCTGCTACTGACATTGCGCGGCGCGTGCTAACTGAACTAGGCCGCGTCAGCATCTTCAGTGCCACATTAATCCCACGCACGGACGCGTCGTCAACCATCGTTTTCAAACCACCATTAGTTAATTAAACAGTCCTGAACCGTGCATTGCGTGGCTTTGCGTGCAGGAAAATATGACGCTGTTAACGTAATGATGCTAACAAGGCCAAGCCAATACACCACGGCATAGCTATCAAAAGAAAAATCCAGCTGCATACCTAACATCGTTTCACCCAATTGCACGGCAATGGGTTTTGCTATGCCATAGGCTAAGGGGACGCTAAGCATCCAAGCGATGAATCCATGCCAACAACCCTCCATTAAAAACAAACGAAAAATAGTGTATTCAGAAGCGCCCAACGCGCTGAGAATGCCTATTTCTTTAGTGCGTTGTAAGACATTAATTGATAAGGTGCCCGATAAGCCGATGCCACTCACAACGCAGATCATGACCGCTAACCCTAGTAAAGTTGATAAAACAGGTTTAAATTGTTGCTGAGCATACTTGCGTTCAGCTAATTTTGAAGTGGTACTGAAATTATCAACAGCAATATGCGCCGCAGTAATGCGTTGTTTTAGCGCGTTAAGGTAGGTGAGTTCTTGTTCAGGTGTACTGACTAACGCGCCAAGCAACGCGACTGAAGTTAATGCCTTGCTGTGAGTTAAGTCACGCGCCGTTGCTAAGGGCACATAAACAGGCTCGATAGTAAATTGGCTGCTGGTAATCCAGCGATATATGCCTATTATTTCAAAGTCTTGTGAATTTTTCCCAGACTGAATAGTGAGTGACTCTCCAATTGATAAACCATTTAGCTTGGCGGTAGCGGCACTGATTACCACGACTTTTTTATCGTGATCTGAAGGTATTAACCAACGTCCTGCGTTCAGTTGTGGTTGATACAAGGCATTGTCTTCAGGGATGCCATAAAGCTGTATGCCTAAGCTGCCGTGTTGTTTAATAGCCTGCGTATTATGGCTAAGTTCACCAGGAAAACGTTGCCATAATTCGATGAGCATGGAATTAGGAAGCGAGAGGGCGGCACGCATAACGTCTGCGTCAGCACTGTCTTGGCTTAAGCCTAAACGGACAGTAAAGTGGTTGCGTGCCGATTCCTTATCTAAGGTAAGTTGCAGTGATGCGATTAAGCTCATTAACACCATGAAGACAATTCCAGCAATAATTAACATGCTTTGAGTAAACAGTAACTGTCCTTTTCGACGGAATAAATTTCCTAAGGCCGCAGCATTCAGGGTGGATAAACAGTATGCAGCGGCTCTTTCAAGGTAACGATCAACGCAGGAGCGACCAAAATCAGAATACACACCATAGCCGGTCATCGCCAAGCGTGGTGAAAGTGACGCGCCTGCTATGATTGGTTGCAATGCACCAAGCAGGGTCATGCCCAATCCACCCAACACCATCAGTAATAAAGCACGTGGCGAAAAAACAAAGTCAAGGCAAGCAATATTAAATAAGCCTAATAATTTACACGAACTCAAATAAGCCGCCATAACTGCCAAGGGAAGGGCAAAAATAAGCGCCGTCACACCCAGTAACAAGGCTTCCAGTAAATAACTTTTGAGTAAAATAAAGCCACTGGCACCTAAGGCTTTCATGACGCCAATTTGCGAGCTTTGCTGAGTAATATGCGCAGATAAGGTGATTAAAATTTGTACACTTGCTAAGCCTAAGGCTGCTAAAGCCATGATTTCTAAGACACCGTTAATTCCTGCTAACAAAGGGCGGCCCCAGTGATGTTCGGGGTCTTGCAAAATCGTTGCATTAACAGGGAGCTGGTGGTCGGCAAAAAACTGCCTTAAATGACTTGCTTGTTGACGTGTTATTTCTGCGTTATACGGCTCCGGTAGTTGCAGTAATAGTTGTCGAAAACTATGAGCAGGCACTGCAAAGTGGCGTGCAAATTCAGGTGCCGCAAAGAATTGAATAGGCCCTCCTAAATTAGGTGGTTTAACAAAAGGCTGACGAATAAGACCGTTAATGGGTAAGTTAAGGGTTGCTGTAGCCGTTTGTACAATAACATGATCCCCTAAGCTAAGCTGGCTAGCCGTGGCGGACAATTGTTCAATGGCAAGCATGTCATCGTGTGGCCAAACACCCGCCGAGAGCGTGGAAATATCAAGCTGTTGCAAAGCAGTAGGCGGACGAAACACCAATAACGCCGATAACCATTCAGGATCCTCAGCCTTTAATTTGTAGCGAATGCTGATTGTGGTTAAGGTATCGAGGCGGGTAGGGGCAAATTGTTTGGCGAGTTCTGGTAATAATGCCAGATCAGCATCATGTCTAAGCATAAGATTAATATGCGATGGTCGCGAGTGTTTGTGCGCGGCATCCATCTGACTAAGCAATAAATCCACCATGCCAAATAAGCTACCTACACAAAAAATACCCACCATCACACTGAGCATAGCTAATAAAAAACGGGAGCGATAACGCCAAAAATCGGTGCGAGTTTTTTGCCACAACATCACTATTACTCCGTTTGTACTTGATTATCTGAGGCGATACGCCCTGCGGAGACGGTAATTTTGCGTGGCGCAGCAGCGGCTAAAGACTCGTTATGGGTAACCATCACCAGCGTTTTACCCTGACTTTGCAAGTGACTAAATAAGTGAAAGACGGCATCTGCGGTATGGGCATCTAAATTACCTGTGGGTTCATCAGCCACAATTAAGGCAGGATCGTTAGCTAAGGCTCGTGCAATGGCAGCACGTTGCTGTTGACCACCCGACACTTCACTGGGTAAGCGTTGGGCTGCGTCTGTTAAATCAACCAATTCCAACAAGTGCATTGCCCGTTCGCGGCGTTGGCGTTTGGGTAAAATATTAAGAAAATCCATCGGTAACACAATGTTTTGCCATAAATTAAGCGTCGGCAACAATTGAAAAAATTGGAAGATAATACCGACGTTAGCACCTCGCCAACGAGTTAACGCCGCATTATTGATAGCATGAAGTGGCGTATTATTAACCCACACTTCGCCTTTAGAAGGTGTATCAATACCGCTAAGTAAATTTAATAAGGTGGATTTACCGTTGCCAGAGGCTCCTACAATTGCGACAAACTCATGCGCATGAATAGTTAAATTAATATCATGTAGCACGGTTTGCCATTGTTTAGCTTGAGGATAGTCTTTATAGACATGCGTTAAGTGAATGAAAGGCGTCGGTTGCATTGCTAAAGTATTGGGTTGAAGGGTTTAGAGGTGATGAATAATGGTATTAACATGCAATGTGTAGCGTATGAAAACAAACGTTACAGCTAACGTTAACGCCGTAGTTGAATAATTTTATCTCTGTTAGTTCACCATGGCATTAAAAAGTAAATTATACTTTGTTTGCTTAACAACCTGCTGCGGTGTTGTAAATTAAATACCACTGTCTGGAGTGTTGTCAGCGTGCGCTACTATGAGGCTGCACTTTATTTGACTATTTTATGATTATGCAGAATTTTCTGCTTTTTTTTGATGACAACTATTATGCAAATGATCGCAATTTATCCAGGTACATTTGATCCAATTACGAATGGGCACTTGGATATCATCGCTAGAGCAGCGAAGCTGTACCATACCGTGATTGTGGCGGTGGCAGTTAATCGTAGTAAAACCCCGTTGTTTTCTTTAGAAGAGCGAGTCGCTTTAGTGTCGGCCGTTATTCCTGATTTTACCAATGTACAAGTCATTGGTTTTGATAATTTATTAGTAGATTGTGCGCGAGCGCAAGGTGCGCAAGTTATTTTACGTGGGTTACGTGCCGTGTCTGATTTTGAATATGAATTTCAGTTAGCGGGGATGAATCGGCGTTTGGCCGCCGATTTAGAAACAGTTTTTTTAACCCCAGCTGAGCAATATGAATTTATTTCTTCCAGTATGATTAGAGAAATAGCTCAGTTTAAAGGTGATGTATCGAGTTTTGTGCCTGAAGTCGTCAGGCAGGCGTTAATCGCTAAATGTGTATGAGATAAATGGACAAACACACTGAAAAGTGGCTACCCACTTAAGGCGGGACAGTTTCAGGTTAAGCCTTGCGCTGTGTCCCGACTTAAATGGGTAGTCTTTTTTGCTGCGTTATTTTAACAATCAACTCTTTGGAGAAAAAGTGTCCCTGATTATTTATGATGAATGTATTAATTGTGATGTGTGTGAGCCTGAATGCCCCAATGGGGCTATTTCACAGGGAGAAGAGATTTATGTGATCGATCCAAACTTGTGTACTGAATGTGTTGGGCATCATGGCGTGCCTCAGTGTATTGAGGTGTGTCCGGTGGAGTGTATCGAAAAAGATCCTGCACACGTTGAAGAGCACGAAAGTTTGTATCAAAAATATTTAAAATTAACGCAAACGGTCGGATAGTAAGGGGCAATGCCTCGCACTTTGGGTGTGCGTCTTACGAACTTGTCTTGTAGGGGCTGATTTTTCCGTTCAGGCTTCGACACGCTCAGCACGAGCGGAAAAATCGTTAACTTAATGGCGGTGAGTACTAAGCAGCTGCCGATACCACTCTAAACTTTCGATTGTTGAGCCCACTGGATTATATTCAGCACCAATCCACCCCGCATACGCCGACTGTTCAAGAGCAGAAAATAATGCCATAAAATCTAGGCTACCTGTGCCAGGCTGCCCACGACCTGGGCAATCAGCAATTTGAACGTGCCCAATTTTATGGGCATGACAACGAATAAATTCAATGGGATCTTCGTGCATTTTTTTGGCATGATAGCAGTCGTATTGCAGATAAATATGTGGGTTATTAACCGTATTAAAAACAGTCAACATCTGTTCGCCTCGATGAATTAAGACGCCAGGCATATCGATAGTATTGAGTCCTTCAAACACTGTTTTTATGCCTAAGGGTGCAAATTGTTGGGCGGCATAATCAAGATTGTGCAGAAAAGTGTGCCAATACTCGGTGTGCAACGCGGTATTAAAACAACGTCCAGGCAAAATATTAATGCATTCAGGGCGCAAGATTTCAGCGTAGTCATACGCCATTGCTACGGCTTTTTTAAAGGCGGCTTGTTTGTTGGGCACACAGGCTAAGCCTTCACCACCCTGCAATAAATCATCAGCCCAAACATTAAAAAGCACCAAGGGCAGGGCGGTTTTGTTAAGCTCGGCATGCAGTTCATGCGCCGGTAAGCTATACGGAAATTGAATTTCAACGCCGTTAAACTGATGTTCACGCGCCAACCTAAGCCGCTCAAGAAGCGGTACTTCGTTAAATAATAAAGATAAATTAGCAGAAAATTTAAGCATTGGTAGCGGTGATGATTTTCGTTGGGCGATACTATTGTTGGTAAAACGCAGCCAGTCCAATAGCGCTACTTCTGTTAACAACGCGTTGCGTCACGACTTAATTAACGCCATTCTGGATGCAATTTTATCAGTGCCTGAAGGTTGTTCAAGGCGTTTTCAAAATCATAATTATTCATTTGTTCCAGTAACAAATCTGCGTGCTCGGGGCTTATTTTTTCTTTTAATAAGGGCAGTAACGATTCAAGAATATAGGCACTTTCCAGATCATCATCTTCTAATAACATAATTAATTTTGTTAATTGTATTTTGAAGTTTTCGGGTGATAGTTTGTGTGCTATGGGCGGCGCGGGCTCGATATTTAAATCAGTGATAAATTGACATAAAGTTGTTAACTCTTGATGCGCTTCAGTGAGCAGATCGGTTAAGTTTTCTGTATTGTCTGCATGCCGCAAGGCTGTTTCTATAGAAAAGCTAAGATCTTTTAAGGTATTGGCGCCCAAGGTGGCACTAATGCCTTTTAAGGTATGGGCTAAGCGTTCCGCATCATGATTGTTATGTTCCTCAAGTAACGTATTGATGGTCTCAATATCATGCTGATGGAGACTGACAAACTGCGCTAACATTTTGAAATATGCGTGTTCGTTGCCTCCAAAATAAACAATACCCGTGGGCATATCTAACAGTGGTGAGCTAAATATCATGGGCAACGCGGCTTCATGGTTGATAGCAAAAGCAGGCGTGTCAGCAAGGCTGAGTGACGTGGCCTCATCAGCTATTGCCGTCTCAGGAATCCATTGCGCTAAGGTTGAATATAAAATGCTTGGATCGACAGGTTTAGCGATATGCGCATTCATGCCGGCATCTAGGCAACGCAATCGGTCATCAGTGAAGACGTTTGCAGTCATGGCAATGATGGGTAAATGCTGACCATTAACTAAGGTACGTATTATTCGGGTGGCTGAAATGCCATCAAGCACAGGCATTTGCATGTCCATTAAAATTAAATCGTAGAGCGTAGCATTAACTTTATTAATGGCTTCTTGGCCATTGTTGGCAACATCAATCACAATGCCGACACTTTCCAGTAACTCTTGGGCAACAATTTGGTTAATCAAGTTATCTTCAACTAGCAGGATGTGGGCATTGCTTTTAAATTGCACATGAGCGTGCTCAGGCTGTTGGGGATTAAGCCCAAGTCCGCGTTCTAAAGGCAAGGTAAACCAAAAGGTACTGCCAATACTTGGGCGACTTAGTACGCCAATTTCCCCACCCATCAATTCAACTAAGCGACGACTAATAGTAAGCCCTAACCCTGTGCCCCCATATTTGCGGGTGGTGGACGCTTCAGCTTGTTCAAAGGCTTCAAAAATGCGCTGTTGTTGTGCTTCACTCATGCCAATGCCCGTGTCTTGCGTTTCAAAGCGTAAGTGAATGTGGCTGTCAGTTTCATTAATCAGTTTAACGCGTAAAGTGATACTGCCTGTTTCGGTAAATTTAAGGGCATTACTGAGGAAATTTAACAAGATTTGATCAATGCGGAGAGGATCGCCAATTAAGGGTTGGTGCATTAAGCGTGTGTCTATTTCTTGGTACAGTTGCAAGCCTTTTGTGTCCACGCGTTCTTTAAATAAACTACAGACATTATCGACATGCGTGGCAACATTAAATTCAATATTTTCAATGGGTAAGTGATTGGCTTCAATTTTAGATAAATCTAAAATATCATTAATAATACTAAGCAAATGTCGGGCAGATTCTTTGACTTTATCAAGCCGCTGTAGTTGCTGAGGATCGTTTATATCACGTTGAATTAGATACGTTAAACCAAGAATTGCATTCATCGGCGTGCGAATTTCATGGCTCATGTTCGCTAAGAAGTTACTTTTGGCTTCACTAGCACTTTCTGCCAATTGTTTCGCGTTAAGTAAGGTTAATTCGGTTTGTTTACGTAAAGAAATATCGGTGTGGGTTCCCACCGCACGAAGCGGTGTATGGTCGTTAGCGTAGAGAACTACTTTACCTTTGGACAGTATCCAATGATAACTGCCATCTTTTGCGAGCATTCTAAACTCAGAGTCATACGTTCCTTGTAAACTTAGGTCTTCATACGCACGTTTAATGGCGGCCTTTCTATCGTCAGGATGCAGAAGATCCATCCACGTTTGCGCCACATCATAACGATGTTCGCTCTCTTCGTATGCTAACAAATCAGATGCATTGTCAGCATTGATAGTGAGCAACGCATGCTTAAAATCATTTGCTTCATAGCCCAGCATAGTAAAGTAAGCAAGGTTAAAATGTGCATGATTTTCAGGAATAGCCCAATCCCAAATGCCTTCACTGCTGGCTTCTGCGGCATAAGTAAAGCGTTGTTCGCTGGCAATAAGCTGTTGATTGGATTGCTCTAAGGCTAAGGTACGTTCATTCACTAAGCCTTCCAATTGCAAGCGATAACTGGCAAGTTCTAATTGGGTTTTTTTATGTTCAGTGATGTCATGGCTAATGGTCAGGTAATGGCTGATCGTACCGTTAGCTTGTTTAATCGGGCTAATCAGTAAATGTTCGTTATAAAGTGTGCCTGTTTTGGTTTGGTTAATTAATTCACCTTCCCAGGTTAAGCCGTTGTTTAAGGTAGCATAAATTTCTTTATAAGACTTAGCATCAACCAGTCCAGACTGCTTAAGATGAATGGTTTTGCCTAGCATTTCCTGTTTGCTGTAGCCGGTCATGGTGGTAAAGCTGGCATTGCAATATTCAACTTCTGAAGCCAGATTAGTGATAACAATACTATTAGGGTTTTGTTCTACCGCTAAGGACAGCTTGTGTAATTCAAGTTCAAGTGTTTTTCTTTCGCTAATATCAAGATGAATGCCGCTCATAATCATGGGCGTGCCATCGTCTGCACTTAATTTTATTCGTCCATGATCGGCAATCCATAGCCAATGGCCTTGTTGGTGACGCATACGCAACTCACATTCGTAATATTCACTTTCGCCCGTTAAATGTTTAATTAAATATTCATTGGCTTGTTTAAAATCATCGGGATGAATTAAAGCTTGCCATTTTTCAATGCTCAAGCTGTGCATTGCTTCTTCTGTGTAACCAAACAGTTGATACCAGCGTGGATTAAAGTGCGCCTCACCCGTGATGATATTCCATTCCCACGTGCCCGCGTGAGTCGCATCAATAATATCTTGCAGGCGATTGCGCTTTTCAGTAATGACGGCTTCAGTATGTTTATGTTCGGTAATATCTTGAAGACTGCCTGTTGCTGATAAAGGGATACCATTAGCCGTAAAGGTAAATTCACCTCGCCCATGTACCCAGCGTACCACATCATTTACTATAATTCGGTGTTCAATATCATAAGGTTGACCTTTAAGTGCCGCTTGCCAAGCAAGGGCTACGCGGTCTTTATCCTCCTGATGAATGCAGCTGAAAAAAACCTCCAGATCGATAGCTTGGTCTGGAACCTTACCAAAAATACGATAGGTTTCAGGCGACCATTCAATTGTATTGCTAAGTAATTCAATAAACCAACTACCTAATTTACCGATATTTTGGGCTTGTTGCAGGTGTTGTTCTTGACGATGTAAACTGGCTTCTAATATTTTATAGTGCGTCACATCAGTCCATTGCGTGATGAAATAAGCTTTGTCATCAAGATAGACAAGATTGTTTGATACCCACATGTGTCGCCAAGAGCCATTTTTATGGCGATGGATAGAATCAAATTGCGCGTGTCCAGTGCGTAAAATAGTTTGGATTAATTGTTGGGTTTCATGGTCATCTTTATCTGTATGAATATCGTATAAGTGTAATTTGGCAAACTCTTCACGCGAATAACCTAAACTTTGGCAAGCGGCATCATTAAATTCAATAAATTTTAAGGTGCGAATATCAAATAACGAGATGGCTTCGGAGCCCAAAGACACCATTTTGTAATACATATCATTAGTGCGTTGCGTGGCGGATAATTCGTCAGCAAGTTGGTCTAGGGACGTTTTTTTTTGGTTTAATTTTTGTTGGGTAAGCAGTAGTTTTCTTAAAATAATAAGTAAGCTAATTAATATGATGAGGGAGACTAACGTAACGAGACTTAAAATATAGATTACGAGGCGGTGATCGCGCCAGATTTCTTCCCAAGTAAATGCCTGATTGGTTAACGTGGGCGTTGTGGGCAGTTGTGTAGGGGTGGGTAATTCAGCTGGTGGGGGCGTGATAGTTAACAACGCAATAACTGACGTATCAACCTGCGCAACGCTACTTAAAGGAATGCCAATACCCAGCAGAAGAATTAAAATGAGGCGTAGCGTAGCAGTCATAGTTGTGTTGAGTGGGTTAAATTAAATTAAATCATGGAGTATTGGTAACGCTTGACGAAAACACCTTGGTTTATCTGGGTTCATTTTAGTCAAGCGTACATTACGCATAGGTCGCACTAAGCGATAACCGTATTGCGACGCGTTGGGTCTTTTTATGTTTAAAAAAAACAGACAATACGCGACTTAGATTCATTGATGTCTCACATTCTGCGCTGGCGACATCAGCATGACTTTGCCTTTAATTAATGCAACGGCTTCATCAAATTGCCAAGTCAAATAATCGGCATAGCTGTAGGTTTGGTTTAAATCCAGTTGTGATAATTGGGTAATGTTAGGCATTTGTTTAATCCTGATTATGCAAAGTTGGCTTTGCCGTCATCGAAGCTTCAGCTAATGCAGATGAACTGCATCACCTAATGGTTTAATTTGCCTCAATACATCCTGCAACTTATCTTTCGTAATTGCACGGTGGTAAGCGTCTTGCAGCGCAGTCCAAAAGCCTTCTGATAGCCCTAAGTAACACGATAACCGCAGACCTCAATCAGCGGCAATACCTCGCTTACCTGCAATAATTTCACTGATATGGCGTTGTGGTACGCCACTATCTTTGGCTAATAGTTTTTTGACGCTGAGATTATTTTATCGACACTGGCAAAAAATGCATCAACAATTGCAGGATCAAAGTGCACCCCTCGGTTGGCTTGAATCAGTGCTAACAAGTCTTCCAGTGACAGCTCGGCTGGGTATTTTTCTTGTTTGATAAAATCGTCAACAATGTCGGCAAGTGCCATAATGCGCGCGTGCAGCGGGATTTGCTTGCCTTGCAGACCTTGTGGAAAACCACTGCCATCCCATTTTTCTTGATGGTGTTTAGCGATATCAATGGCTATATTCAAAAAATTATACTGGCTATAATCGGCATCGGGTTGAACAGCTTGCCAAAGTGCTTGGGCACCTAAAATAGGGTAAGTTTTTAAAATATTAATATCTTCAGCAGTAAATTGTCCCTGCTTAAAAATTACTTCATGCGATATATTGGGTTTTTCTAACGCATATAACGGAGCGGCTTTGGTGATATTCTCAATACGATCTGTGGTTAATTCATCGATATACACACCATTTATAACTAATTGTTCACACAGTAATTTTACATAAGCCTGAGTCCGTAAACTATGATGCGGCGTGTGTTTGTCGCGAACCTCAGCAATACTTTCTAAGGCAACAAGAGTAAGTTCTCGAATTTGTTCGATTTGTAATAAGCGTTGTCCGAGCTCTTTTTCTAACCATGAATTTTGATTGTCTAATAATTTGCGCGCTCTGGTTAATTCTAATTGATTTTGAATGCGTGATAATAAAATAGCAGGTTTAACGGGTTTGGTGACGTAATCCGCTGCACCTAATGATAAGCCTAAGGCTTCGTCGTGGCAGTCTTCTAAGGACGTGACAAAGATAACAGGAATATCATGGGTGTCGCTATGTTCTTTTAATTGCTCCAGTACGGCATACCCATCCATATCAGGCATTAAAATATCCAGTAATATTAAATCTGGTTTATGTTCTGATTGATGGACAATAGATAAGGCGCGTGCCCCAGAATTAGCTACTTTTACGCGATAAGAGGGGACTAATAAATTACCTAAATGGGTAAGATTTTCAGGGGTATCATCAACGATAAGAAGTGTCGATTTATTGGTATTTGGCATGTGTTTGTAATTGTAATCTATTGGTTTGGTGAGGATCTTAGAAAGCAGGACAGTACAAATCTATCCTCTCTATGCCTTACAAAAATAGGCTACCCACTTAACACGGGACAGTCAACAAGGCTTGACCGTTCGTCCTGAGCTTGTCGAAGGAGGGACGGTTAAGCCGCTCATGGTTCGACAGGCTCACCACGAACGGCTTAACCCTTAACTGTGTCCCTAAGTTGATAGTTTTTAATCTGGAGTGTGCGTAAATACGCATACTTTCGCCCACAATTTTAAAAGGTACAACAAAAATGTTTAAAAAATATACCTTAGTTACGCT
>Ga0265593_1000775_pt1 | contig 16297 bp, 14 predicted proteins | sample saktaG_8_FD_190136 | JGI IMG/M metagenome (GOLD analysis project Ga0265593, IMG submission 190136) | Saline water microbial communities from Sakinaw Lake, British Columbia, Canada - sak_2011_5_24_36m | ecosystem: Environmental > Aquatic > Non-marine Saline and Alkaline > Saline ...
CGGAATTTTTTGGGGAAGGTTAATAACCGATCTATGTTCCGCCGTTATAGGGATTATATGGACAGGAAAGATTCTTAGAAAAGCATCCTATAATTCTCTACCAATAAATTATTCTGATGGGAGTATTCTTTAGAGTAGGGGAAGCAGCTCTTAGGGCTGTGTTTAGAAAAGACGCCTACCTGTGTGATATTACTGATCGTTAAAAAAGGATCTCTTCGTAAATAAAAACGATTAATTATGGATCTTAAATAAAACCTTCGTTAGCCATAAATATGGCTGGCGAAGGTTTTGTTTTTGACTGGGATAAAAAATAACTTGACAAATAATTATAGTATGCTATATTTTTAGTGTAAACTATAAGAATAAGGAGGAGTAAGATGAGAGTAAAAGAATATTCGTTACGCGAAAGAAAACATGCCAAAACAAAGATTGCGATAATGAATGCTTTTATTGAGCGCCTAGAGGAAACTCGGTTTGATGATATCTCTATCCGTCAGATATGTAAAAGCGTTGAGGTTTCGGAAGGAACTTTTTTTAATTATTTTCCGGAAAAAATCGACATTATTAATTATTATATGCATCTTACTTTTCTTAAAGTTATCTGTAAAGCTCAAAAAGATGCATCGGGGAGAGGATGTATACCTTTAATTAATGCTATTTTCGTGAGAATGGCTGAAGAGTTGTTAAATTATAACAATATTGTTTATCAAACGATTTCACTTATGATCGTTCAACGAGAAAGACCAAAAACGGTAGCTATATCTAATCTTGAAAAACAGATTTTTTTTCCTGGTTCTGAAGGCATTGAGAATATTAGAGTTATGCTTATAGATGATTATTTAAAGGAGTGTTTAGTGGGAGCTGTCAATAGCGGCGAACTTCCCAAAGATATTAATATTAATGATGTACAAGTATCTTTGATGACGATACTGGGTGGTACTTTATTAGCAGCTAAATTCTCGGCTATTAAGGATAAGTCATACCACTATACTCGTCAACTACAGTTTCTCTGGAATGGATTAGGGGTAAAGAAGGCAACGAGGGCAAAATGAAAAAGCAGCTTATGTTTATTGTAAATTTAACTATTATTGCAATGTTTACCTTTAATATTGTTCTTACCGGATATGCTCAGGAAGTTTCTACCTTACAGTTAGGCCTTGATGAAACTATTAAGCTGGCTCTGGATACTAGCGAGGAATTAAAAATAAAAGAACAAGAAATCCAGAAAGCGCAAGGGGGTTATAGGGAGGTGCGCTCAGGGTTGTTACCTCATGTAAGCGCGCAAGCAGCGTGGAAACGTAACATGAATTATCCTAATACAGCAGATATGACTGATTACGAGTTGAGTAGTGGAGTTAGTGCTTCGCAGGTTCTTTGGTCGTTTGGCAAAATTGCATATGCGGTTAATTCGGCTAAGAAAGCTGTTGAGGCAAGTAGGTTTAATAAGGAATCGGGCAAACAGGAAATTATTTATACTGCAAAATTAAGCTATTATAGCAGCCTGTTGGCTAGGAATGCCTTATCTATAACTGAGAAATCATACGCAAACGCTCTTGAGAACAAAAGGTTGCTGGGGCAACGTTCATATGGTGGCCGTAGCCCTAAATATGAGATTATTAGAATGAATTCTGAAGTTGCTGCTCGAGTTCCCACCGTAAATGAAGCTCGGACACAGTTCGACGCGGCTACGGAAACTCTGAGAAAGATTATTGATGTAGATCTTGATTGTAAAATTGAACTTGCGGGAAATTTTCCGGGGGAATATGCTGATTTTAATTATGAAACGTTGGTAGTTGCAATGAATGAATATGAGCCTTCTTTACAAAGTTTTAGTAAAACTATTGAATCAGCTGAGGAAAAAGTAAAAAGTAAATATGCTAGTTTTCTTCCTACATTGTCTGCTTTTGGTTCCTGGGATTATCTTGGCGGATCTAATAGTCACCCTTTCTTAAATAATAATGAATTAGATAATTATACATCTGCGGGTTTGAAAATTAGTATCCCACTTTGGGAGGGAGGCGAGAAGCAAGCGCAGCTTAGTCAATCTAAAGCTGACAAAGAAATTGCTGTTCTTAGAAAGAAACAATTAGGCAAAAACTTGTTGTTAGAATTGAAAAAAGCCCACTTGGAATACCAGCAGTATAAAGAAAACCTTAAAGCAAATATTGAAGCTGTTGACCTGGCCGAAGAATCATTTAAACAGACGCAGGAGATGTTTGCTTCCAGTCAGGTAACTTTGACCGATTTAAACGATGCTGAACTTCTTTTGACCAATCAAAGGCTAAATAAAGAGATGACTTTGTTTAGCATTAATATAACTTTAGCAAAAATAGAAAAATTAATCGTGGGGCAATACGATGAACAAAGCATTCATAAAAAATCCTAATCCTAGAATAAAAATATACGCAGCGATAGTCCTCTTTAGCATTATTGCTGTGTTTATAAGGATAGTATTAGTACAAGTCGATCGTAACCGTTCGATTGTCAGTTTTGTTGCCGAATGGAATAAGTATGGTAAACCAGTAACCGTTAAAGAAATTAAAGCCGCCGATACTCCGGTATATGCAAAATTTACGGTTTTTAACAGTTCGGATAAATTGGCTGCTGGTTTTGTAACTGGAGATATTAAGGATAAGCTTAAAGTTGGACAAAAAGTTTATTTTGTAGAGGGCGATGTTACTTGCGGGAAGATTTTAACATTAGGCCAGGATTTAGATACAAACACCGGGATGTTTCCAGTGGGAGTGGAATTTAATGTTCCTGCTGCTAAATTGGATTCGATATTGGTAGTCTTTGCGCGTACTCAGACCATGCAGAAAGTGCTGGTCGTACCGAATAGCATTCTGGATATTACTCAAGGTAATTATTACTTATGGAGAATAGAGGATGGAAAGGCTAAGAGAATTCAGGTAAAGATCGGCTCCCGTAATGGGTATGGCACGGTTATCAGTGAAGGAATCAATTCTGGTGATTCAATTGTTTTTAACGGCCGAAGTATGTTATTAGAGAATGATTTAGTCCGTATTATTTCTGAAGGCAGGACGCAATGATTGAATTTTTTGTAAAACACCGTATTACCACCATAATGCTTGTTTTAGTATTTGTGGTATTGGGTATATATAGTTATTCTAATCTTCCGGTCGAGAAAACTCCGAAGATAGACTTTCCCATTGTTACGGTCTCGGTAACCTATCCGGGCGCCACCCCGGAGGAAGTGGAAACCCTGGTTGTGAAAAAGATTGAAGATGTGGTTGCCGAGATATCCGAGATCAAGAAAATTAAAAGTTGGGCGTATGATAGCCTGGGTTTTATTTCTATTGAGTTTTTAATTGAAGCCGACGTTAATGTTAAGTCTATTGAAGTCAAAGATAAGGTTGAAGCAATAATTAATGAACTTCCTGATGATATAGATAAGCCCGTGATCGAGAAATTCGATCCCCTGCTTGTGCCGGTAATGGAATTGGTGCTTTCCAGTGATACCCTTGATTCCCGCGACCTTTATGAATATGCTGATAAGACTTTAAAAACCAAATTTTCTTCGATTGCCGGAGTGGCTAAAGTTGATCTTTATGGCGGCAAAAAACGTCAGATTAACGTCTGGTTGGACCCAATGTTGATGAAACAGCATTATATCAGTATTGAGGAAGTGATAAATGCTATGCTGGTGAAAAATAAAAACATCCCTGCTGGAGTTTTAGAGAAGGGTTTTAGTTCCCTGGGGGTGAGGTTTGCCGGGGAATTTGAAAGCATTGACGAGATTGCTCAGATGAGAATGGTTTCTTCCGAAGGGTCACGTTTTTTTCTTAAAGATATCGCAGTGGTGGAAGATGGCTATAAAAAGATAGATTCTCTGGCGCGGTATAAAGGTAAAGAAGTGGTAGGTCTTTCTATCAGTAAAGCTTCCGATGGCAATGCGGTGTCTATTGCTTTAGAGATGAGGCGCCGGCTGGATGCTTTCAGGGCAATTTTACCGCAAGGAATGAAACTGGATATTGCCACAGATACTACCACGTTTATTGTTAATGAGACCAGTAATACGAAATGGAGTATTGGAATCGGTCTTTTACTTACTGCCGCAATTCTTTATTTTTTTATGGGCAGGTGGGATATTGCGATTATTGCTTGTATCATTATTCCGACCTCAATTATTTCGACTTTATTCCCGATGTGGGCTTCGAAGTTTTCAATCAACACCCTGACCTTGCTTGCACTTGCTTCCGTGTTGGGAACATTGATTTCTAATGCTATTGTTATTATCGAGAACGTCTTGGTGCACCTTGATCGTCATAATGATCCGGTTAAGGCGGCTATTGACGGCACTAAAGAAGTAGTCGTGCCGATTATCGCTGCTACCGGTACGAACCTAGTTGTTTTTATGCCGCTTTCTATAATGGGTGGGATGGTTGGGGTATTTATGAAGTCTTTCGGCCTTACGGTTATCTATGCCACGCTTTTTTCTGTGCTGGCTTCGTTTTGCCTGACGCCGATGATGTGTGCCGCAATACTTAAGCCTAAAAAAGAAAAGAAATCAGGTATTGGTAGGCATAATTTCCTTCCCGATATATTATTAGCTCCGTTGCATTGGTTACGTAAAGGCGTTGATCATAGTATGGAATTCTTAAAGAAAGAATATAAGCATATTTTTGAACTCATCTTCCGGTACCCCAAGATAACCATTTTTACCGTCATCCTGGTATTTTTCGGGTCATTGATGCTAGTGCAGTATATTGAAAGTGATTTTACCCCGAAATCCGACGAAAATCAGTTCACTATTAATATGGTTTTGCCACAAGGCGTTACGATTGAGCGCACTCTGGAGACCTCTAAATTGGTAGAGGAGTATTTAGACAAGATTCCGGAGGGAAAGTCGTATTTGACTAATATCGGAACCAACGGAGTGGAGAATGTTAAGATCACCTTTGATCTGGTATCGTTAAAAGATCGCAAGAGAACAGACGTGGAGATTATGGATGAGCTTACCAAATTTATAGCTGCGATTCCCGATGTTGAGGCAAGTTATGGTCGAGGTGTTGCTGTCGAAGCAGGCCTTGGAGACGTGGCCATAGACTTATACGGCGTTGATTACGATATGATGATCCGGCTTTCGCAGCAGATGAAAGATTTAATGCAGGGGAGTGGATATTTTAAAAGCGTTATTTCCTCATACAAAGATCCTCGCGATGAGATTCGCATGAAACCGTTACAGGAGAAGCTGGTTGAATACGGAGTTACTGCTGCTTCCGTGGGATCGAGTTTTCGATCATCAGTGTACGGAGAAGATTCCAATACGTATAAGGAAAAAGGCGAAGAGTATAAGGTTAATATTGAGTTGAATGATGCGTACGCGCAGGATTTTGATGACATAAAAGTAATGTCCATACTTTCACGCAAAGGGCTTATACCTTTGAATGAATTGGGCACATTAACGACTAATAAAGCTATTCCGACTATCCGGCGCCGGGATAGGGTGCGGGTTATTCATCTTGATGGTTTTTTGGGCAAAAGCTCGCTGGGTATTGTCACAGGCATACTGGATAAACAATTCAAGACTATACAATTTCCTGATGGATATGGATATCATTACGTAGGAAATTCAGAGAATATGGATGAGGTCAATCAAGAGCTCGGTAAGGCGTTTATTCTAGCAGTTATTTTGACTTTTATGCTTTTGTGCGCGCTTATGGATTCGCTAGTGGCGTATCCTTTGGCGATTATGGCTACTGTATTTACTTCTATCGCCGGGATGATTTTAGGGTTATTCTTTTTGGGACAGTCTATTAATATCGCCTCATTGATGGGCGTAATTATGCTTGTAGGTATGGTGGTGAATAACGCAATTTTACTTTTGGACCATACTTTGGTTAAAATGAAGGAAGGTGTGCCGGTCAAGGAAGCATTGTGGTTGGGGGCTTCGGAGAAATTCCGGGCGATCATGATGACTTCTATCGCGATAATCTTAGGTGTGCTGCCGCAGCTTTGGTCGGTTATGGGCATGAAGAAGTCTATGGGTGCGGTGATGACCGGAGGTATGCTTGCCTCGATCCTGTTTACGTTTATTCTGGTTCCGGTGGTTTTTTGGTATCTAGAACGCTTTGAAAGAAAACTTTTTAAGCGTTGAAAATATGGAAGATTTAAATATTCTATTTTTAGTCGCGAAGCTATTAAATAAGAATAAGCAGGTTCTTAAGCATGGAACGCGAGTTGCTAAATTTTCTTGTGCTATCGCGAAAGAGTTGAAATATTGCGATGATGGGATTGAGCAGATCTGTTTAGCGGCATTTACTCATGATATAGGGAAAATTCAATTACCAGTGGAAATTGTTAGTAAGCCTGGTGCGCTTGACGGGAATGAAATTGCGATAATCAGAAAACATCCGGAATTAGGGTATCGTTTGTTGCTAGACGTGAAGTTGGATAATATCGCCTCCGATGTGGCATTACAACATCACGAGAGGTTGGATGGTTTAGGGTATCCTTTTGGTTTGCGAGCTAAGGACATTAATCCTGTCTCCAGAATAATTGCGGTTGCCGATGTGATTGATGCTATGTTTTCTCCGCAGGTGTATAGGCCGGCATTAATCATGGATGAAGTATTGCAGAGATAAAACAAAACGGTGGTTTATTATATGATCCTGAAGTAGCCGCGGTGAGCCTATTACTTCTAAAAAATGGTAAATTTAACATTTGAGCCATCTTATTATTTAAGGTCTTCAGGTTTGATGTATAAGCTTTTGTTTGGAAATTAGAAAAGAATACATAAGCACTTCAGCGATTAGAGGGGTGATCTAGTGAAAGCTGGATTAGAGCTGCATTTTACGATCTGGAAAGAAATTAATTCAGAGACTAATAAAATAGATTTAACTTTTAACCAAGCGCAGGCCCTTATTTTTCTAAAAGATAATTTCGGCGTGACTATGACTAAGATTGCCAAAGAAGTCGGTTTAACTACGGCTGCGATAACCGGCTTAATTGATAGATTGGTTGAGAAGGGATTGGTACAGCGTAAATATGACCTTAAAGATAGGAGGGTAATTTTTGCAGAGATTACTAATAAAGGTAAGGTTAAGGTAAGGCAATTTCTATCAATTTTTAAAAGGAGGATACCGTGAAAATGAAGCGCGAAAGAACAGATTTACCCGATGTTATCAAGGCAAAGGCTAAAGAATTATGGGAAAAGGATGGATGCAAGCAAGAGAATGATTTGGAATATTGGTTAAAGGCTGAAAAGATTGTAAAAAGCCAGGCCAAATAGTACTAAACAGTTTTATGAGAAATAACGGCAGGTTTTTAGTCCTGCCGTTATTATTTTGTAAGTGATAGTAAATTAGTGGTTAAGAATGCTCAATGGATTATAGCAAATATGTGGAAATTTTACTCTGGCATCGTTCGGCAATACCCAAAGATTTCTCTATCTGAGGAAAGACGTTTAATCTTAAAAGCTCAGAAGGGCTCAAAGAAAAGCAAGGATGAGCTTGTTCTCCGGCATGTTGGTTTCTTAATTTTTAGAATTTATAAAATTGCATTTCCATCATTGGTTCGGTCCTTTGGAGAGGATTTACTAGCAGAAGCTATCCTTATCGTTTATAAGAAGATTGAAAGTTATGACCTTTATTATTGCGATAAGTATGGGAATCTCAAGCCAGTTAAATTTACTTCTTACATTTGGAAGCGAATCGATGGGTTCATAATCGATACCTTAAAGAAAGAACTCAGCGAATCAAATTACTACGATAGGTATAGTGGATACGCCCTCAGAAATGGCGACTTATCGTCTATGTCCGGACAAATAGAGACTGGGTCAGATAACCGGCAATTATTCCGTCAACTCTCGACGGTAATATCCATAATTCTCGTCGACAATTATCTAAAAACATGCTATGATCTTCTTAACAATCAGGAGGAGATCATGGCCTATCGAATAGCAGATCGCGGACAAACTACCTTTTTACCACCTTCAGTGGAAGATTATATAAATCCAGATGATCAAGTAAGGGCATACGACGCTTTCGTGGAGGCATTGGACTTTGGAGAGTTAGGCATAGTATTGATTCCAGGTGGGAATGCCGATGAGTATTATCCGAAGATGTTGATGAAAGTTTTGGTCTTCGGCTATGCGTACGGTATCCGGAGTTCGCGTAAGTTGGAGCGCGCCTGTTATCATAACCTGGCGTTTATCTGGTTAACCGGTGGGCTAAAACCGGATTTTCGGACGATCGGGAGGTTCCGCAGGCAGCATCGAGAGGCATTAAAGAAGGTCTTAAGGCAATGCGTGCGTATGTGTATTAATCTGGAACTGGTCGAAGGCAACGCATTATTTATTGATGGCAGCGGAATCCGTGCAAACGCTGGCATTAAGAATAACTGGGACACTTTGCGCTGTAAGCGACATATCCATAATTTGAATGAACGAATCGAACAATTGGTGAATGATAACGCGCACGATGATCTTCAAGAAGAACAGCAGGAAAATTTGATCCAGCTTAAAAAAGAGCTCCGGGATAAAGAGAAGCTTAGGGCTGCGGTAAAAATATTCGTACAAGAGACTGGCCGAACTAAATTTAATACCACCGACCCGGACAGCGTAACGGTCAAGTGTCGTCAAGGAGTACACGCTGGATACAAGGCTCAAGTTGTTGCTGATGGCAAGCACGGCCTAGTGGTGACGGCAGAAGCGGTGAGCCATAATTCTGATGTCAATCAGCTGAGCGGACAAGTCAAGCAGGCAAATGATATTCTGGATAAAAGACCTATTTCAGTATGCGCAGATGCCGGATATTATAGCCTTAATGATTTAATTAAAGTGGATAGCGATATTCAGCTGGTTGTTCCAAGCCGAAAAACGATGAGCCAAGAACGTGGGCATAAAACTAATCCGTTTGATAAAGATTCCTTTACCTATGATGAAACGAAAGATGAATATATTTGCCCACAAGGAAAATCTCTACGATTCGTTGGAACGCATAAAAAAGGACAGCGGGCCTATCGAATTTCTGACGAGAGTTGTCGAACGTGCGTCCATTTTGGGGTTTGTACCACAAACAGCGCAGGGCGATCAATCGACCGTATGGAACACGAAGTTTTACAACAAAGACTTTCGACGGTTTATAAAAGTCCACCGGGGAAAGCGATTTATCGGATGCGTAAGCAAGTAATTGAATTGATCTTTGGGCATTTTAAGTTTAACCTTGGCGCTAGTCAACTCCTGTTGCGGGGCCGATCTGGAGCAAATGCGGAATTGGCGGTTTTATCTACAGGGTTCAATATTGTGCGCATGATTACTATATTGGGTGGGGTTCAGGCGTTCATTAGGGGTATGCGAACCGTTTGAGTAGTTGAAACGTCTGTGTAGTGTCCGAAAAGTGAAATATTTTTAAAAAAATAAGCCGATGTCGACTAGGAACAAATTATTTACGTTTTTTAGTTATTCCGTTTGACCCAGCCTCAATAGAAGCGGACAATTTTATCTCTTAGTATATCAAATAGTTACGTAGTTTTAAGCCAAAAAATACCGGACAAAATCGGACAAATAATCGCTAATTCTGTCCAGAAATTGAGATTTTCGTGAGGAATTACCTCTCTAAATTGAGAATATTCTTGATATAGTGAGTTATTGCATATATAATTACCCTTGTAAATACAGAGAGGTTCCTACTCGGCTTATGAGAGTGGGACCCCATCCTTCGACGCGGAAATGCCTCTCTGTTGAAAAACGGTGGAGAGGCATTTCCTTGCTCAGGATGTAGTGAGCAAGGCCTTCGACGTGTTCCTTGCTCAGGCCGCGTCGAACTACAGACATTAATTCTATGTGGCATGTCTATATAATCCGCTGTTCAGACAATTCACTTTATACTGGTGTAACGATTGATGTTTCTCGACGAGTATTAGCTCATAATCAGAAATCAGGCGGTAGCTATACCCGTATCCGTACGCCTGTTAATCTAGTCTACCAAGAGACTCATCCCACCCAATCATCTGCATTAAAACGAGAAGCTCAAATTAAGAATTGGTCTCGAGCTAAAAAGTTTGCTTTGATAAAAGGCTGCTATAAAGAACTTTCTACTCTTGCCAAATCTAGAGACTAATATCGCAAGTGGCGAGTTTATCGAGCCACAAAATAGGCGAATTCCTCTCTTAGTTTATGGCGGCTAGTTTATGTCATAATTGCCGATAATTTGTTTTATTTCTGCCTGCCTTACGGATATAAACTAGAAATTAAAAAAATTAGAATTAGGATAGGAGCGAGGGGAAATTCTCAATTTTACCAATAGCTGTTTACAGAGAGGGCTTCCCCTTGTCGAATATTACTGTTCGTCCTTAGAGGGTTAACCCTGGAATGTCGTTGCTTTGTGGTTAATTGTTTGTTAAAATGACTTATCGTAATAATTTTTATTGTTTCTGGGAGATAGAATGAAAGAAACCATCTTAATCGTAGAAGATGAAAAAGATATAGTCAAGATGTTGGACTATAATTTAAAAAAAGAAGGGTATAAAACTTTAGTTGCTAATGATGGAGAAGATGCCCTCGATATGGCGAATACAAAATTACCCGACTTTATTCTTTTGGATTTGATGTTACCCGGAGTAGATGGCCTGGAAATCTGTAAGGAGCTTAAATCTGAAAGAAAAACAGCTGCAATTCCGGTAATTATGCTTACCGCTAAGGCCCAGGAATCAGATAAAATCGTAGGCCTTGAGTTAGGCGCTGATGATTATGTAACTAAGCCTTTTAGCCCCAGAGAGCTGATTGCTAGGATAAAGGCGGTTCTGCGCCGGGGAAAAGAAAATGATAAGTTGCCCGAGATTTTGAAGATAGGCGATTTAACTATGGATTTTTCTAAAATCGCACTTACGGTTAAAGATAAACCTGTTGAGCTGACATCAAAGGAGTTCGAGCTCTTAAAGACTTTGATTAAGGCAAAAGGGAGGATGCTCTCACGTGATTACCTTTTGGATAATATTTGGGGTTTTGATAACGCCATAGAAATCCAAACTCGTACCGTAGATGCTCATATTACTACTTTGCGCAAAAAATTAAAAACTGCAGCAAAATATATTGTCACTGTTAAAAATTACGGATATAGGTTTGAGTATGAAGATTAGAAGTTTAAAATTAAAGTTAATTCTTTCCTATGTATTTGTAATCATATTTACATTTGGCCTAGTTGCGTTCTTCTTGGATAAGAATTTAGAAGAGAATTCCTTACGTGATCTTAAATCTTCTCTAGTTAATCATGCGCAGTTGATTGAAAGCCAGCTATCTTCAAAATCAATTATCCAAGCGGAAATGCCTGTTTTAGAAACCCTAGTTAAAGATTTAAGTTTTAAAATAAAATCTCGTATTACCATCGTAGACACTAAGGGGCAAGTCCTAGCTGATTCCGAGCAATCCTTAAGTGAGATTCCTAATATGGAGAATCATGCTGCTCGTCCGGAAGTAAAATTAGCTTTGACCGGTCTTGTAGGAGGAGAGATTCGTTATTCCTCAACACTTAAAATGAATATGTTATACGTTGCGGTGCCGATTAAGCCTAAGGAAGGTATCATCGGAGTTATCAGATTAGCCTTACCGCTTGCTAATATAGAAAAAATGCTCAAAGGTATTAGAAACGCGATTATCTTTAGTATTATTTTTGCTTTGCTGCTGGCATTTGTTTTAGGTTCGTTAATTACATCAGGGATTATTAAACCGGTTAATAAGATTATTCGTGTTTCAAGAAAATTCTCTGTTGGTGATTTTACGCATAAAATATATCATGATTCTAATGATGAGATCGGCGAATTGGCAGATACTCTAAATAAAATGGCCTCTGATATAGAAGCAAAGATGAAAGATGTCAACAACCAGAGTCAACAGCTAAAGGCTATTTTTAACAGCATGATTGAAGGGGTTATGCTTACTGACCGGGAAGGCCATATAGCTTCTGTCAATCAGGCAATTGAGAAAATATTCCAAGTTGTAAAACAGGACGTGGAAGGCAAGACATTTTTAGAGGCAATCCGGAATAACGATATTGCTGAAATTATTGCTGTGGTACTTAATGCGGGGAAATTGGTTTCCAAAGAAATAACGCTTGTTTATCCGGTGCGGAGTATTTTTGAAGTCAACGCTACCCCAATTTTTGAGAGTGGTTCTGTAAGTGGGTGTCTTGTGGTTATACATGATATAACCGAAATAAGGCGCCTTGAGACAATGCGCCGTGATTTTGTGGCCAATGTTTCTCATGAGTTAAAAACTCCACTTACATCTATTAAGGGATTTGTAGAGACGCTTCTTGAAGGTGCTTTGGAAGATAAAGAAAATAACCGCAATTTTCTAAAGATAATTCAGGAGCACGCAGATCGTTTGGATAAGCTTGTAAATGATCTATTATCTTTGTCGCATCTTGAGTCGAAGGGAATAGTTATTGATAAGCGCGAGTTTAACTTAAACGATCAGGTTAAAGAGGTGATTGCAGGATTTAAGTCTCAGCTTAAAAACAAAGGTATCGAAGTTACAAATCAATTGCCGAACGAACTTATAATTAATGGTGACAAAGATAGGGTGGAGCAAGTTTTAGTTAATCTGATTGATAATGCTATAAAGTTTAATAAAAATAAAGGGTCTATTAAAATATATAAACAGGATCATAGCGGAAATATAAAAATTATAATAGAAGACTTTGGGATGGGTATTCCTGGAAAAGATATCTCACGCATCTTTGAACGATTCTACCGGGTTGATAAAGCGCGTTCGCGCGAACTCGGGGGAACGGGCCTGGGGCTTTCTATTGTAAAACATATTATCGAGCTGCATGGTGGTACAGTCGGAGTTGAAAGCACCGAAGGCCTCGGTTCAAGATTTTGGTTTAGCCTTCCCATCAGATAAATAGAACTGTTAATCTAATCATATAACGCTCTCTAAGCATTAAAAAGGGAGCGTTTTTATTTTACCTACATTTTACCTGCCCTTGAAGCAGATTTAACCTCTCTGTTTTATACTTAAGCCATGAAGAATAAATTATACTTTTTGCTAATCAGTTTTAGTGAATACTTAAAGCGAATAGTTTCTGAGGAGCTTGAGATTATTGATAAGTTTTATTATGAATGCACGCAGAGGAACAACCTTATAGAGGAAGGAGAGGCTCATGTTTAATAATAAGATTATAGTCATAGAAGATGATCCTAATATTAATAAGCTTATTAGTTATAACCTGAGGAAAGAAGGATTTATTGTAGAGCAGGTTTTTGATGGGGATCAAGCGGTTGAAAGATTAAGAAGCGAGTATTTCAGTATAGTGATACTTGACATAATGTTGCCCGGGATAAATGGTTTTGATATTTGCAAAGGAATAAAGGAGAGCGATAATTCGTCTAAATCATTTATTATCGTTGTCAGCGCAAGAAGCAGCAGCCAGGACAAATTGTATGCCCATATACTGGGCGCAGATTGTTATTTAAGTAAGCCATTTAGGGTAGGGGCATTGATAGATGTAGCCAAGGAAGTCCAGGCGATGCAGAATAAGGTTTTTTCAGTGCTTAAACCGTAGGTTAATATTTTACCCAGATTTTACTTGTTCTTAATTTAGAATCAATATGGAAAATGTAATATTGTAATGCTAGGTAGAAAGGAGGATTAGAAAGAATGAATACTATGTCGTCTATCCGTAAAAATTTTTTAGCCAATAATTTGAGATCCCAGCTCGGCAGATTGAGTAGTATTTTAAACAATATAGAGGAAGAAAGATTGATTGATAGCGAATGTACTAGTGATTCATTAAAAGAGGTGGAGTTGAATTTACGACAGATACGCAAGTTATGTATGAATAATTAACAAAAAGGAGGAGTAGAAATGAAGAAGTTGTTTATTGCAGTGCTGTTAGGAGCTTTCTGCTTAATGAACGCGGGTAATCAGGCTTCATATGCAGGAGAAATTGATTTATTATTACAAAAATTAGTGGATAAGGGTGTTTTAACTGGCGCAGAAGCGCAACAGGTAAAGACTGAAACACAGGAACAAGTCAAGAAAGAAATTGCTCAGGGTAAGTTTTCTTCTCTACCGGCTTGGGTGCAGAATACCAAGTTGAAGGGTGATTTACGTTTAAGAGCTCAGAATCTTCACGAAAAAAATGCTGGCGATATAAGTAAGAATACTACTATAGGCCGCGTGCGTATGCGACTTGGTTTAGAAAGCAAGGTTAATGATAAGATTAAGGTAGGTGTTGGTATAGCTACTAATGCTGATGGAGACCCTAGGTCTACAAATGTATCTTTTGGAGCTAAAGATGGCGGAGATTCATCTAAAATGGGTATAAGGTTGGATTATGCTTATGGAAAATATGATCCTACTCCTTGGTTAACTTTGGTAGGTGGCAAGATGCTCCTTCCAGATGTGCTTTGGGAACCAACAGATTTAATCTGGGATACAGATATAACTCCAGAAGGCGGTGTTATCGGGTTTAATAAAACTCTTAACCCTAAAACATCAGTATTTATGAAAGCTGGAGCTTTGGTTCTTGTAGCTGATACAAGTACCGTTTCTGGTTCTATGGCATACCTTGTGCAGCCGGGAATAAATTACGCAATTAATGATAACCTTTCATTAAAAGGCGCTTTAACTTATGAATATTTTCAGACTAAAGGTTCAATCGCCTCAAGTTTTTCTAAGGGAAATAATACTAAAATTGGTACAAGCTATGCGTATAATTATAGTTTATTGAATCCTGCGTTAGAATTAACAATAAAACAGCCGTTTGCGGCCGTAGGGTTGAATGTTGAGAGTTTAAAGTTTTTTGGTGAATATGTGAATAATCTCGCTGTTTCAGAAAAGAACACGGGTTATTCATTAGGATTACAGTTTGGTAATGAAAAAATCGAAAAGTGGGGTGATTGGCAAGTCAAGTATATTTATGCCATGTTGGGCAATAATTCTGTGTTTGATATGTTACCTGATTCTGATCGTTACGGTGGCCAAACTGGTATAAGAAGTCATGAAGGTATTATTAGTTTTGGTTTAGCTAAAAATGTTTCTTTGGGTTTTGATGTATATCGTAGCTGGGCAATTAACGGTAATCATGGTACTTCTAGTTCTGCAAAGCCCGAGACTCTCATGCAGTTTGACTTGAACATGAAGTTTTGATAAGTAATTAATAATTATGGAGGAAAGTTAAAATGAAAAGATTAGGAATGTTAGCGTTAATGGGAATCGTAGGCTTAGGCCTGATTATTCCTTGCTATGCCGAAAAAATTGTTGTGGAGGGCTCTACAACCGTACTTCCGATTGCCCAAAAAGCAGCGGAAATTTATATGGATAAAAATCCTGGTGCCAATATTTCAGTGCGCGGAGGTGGTTCGGGAGTAGGTATTGCGTCATTGTTGGATAAAAGCTGTGATATCGCTGATTCTTCTCGTCCAATTAAGGATACGGAGTTAGATAAGGCAGTAACCAATGGCGTGGATGCTACAGCTAATATCGTTGCCATGGATGGCTTAGCAGTAATTGTCAATCCTACTAATAATATCAGCAAGTTAAGCAAAAAACAGGTAAAAGATATTTTTATGGGGAGCATATCTAACTGGTCGCAATTAGGCGGAAGCGATAAAAAGATTGTGGTGGTTTCTCGTGATACTTCAAGCGGAACATTTGAAGCTTTTCTTACGTTGGTATTAGAAGGTAATAAAACCCGCTCTGACGCTTTAATGCAAGCATCTAACCAGGCGGTAGCTACCACAGTGGCAGGTACTCCGGGAGCCATAGGTTATGTGGGTTTAGGATTTATTTCATCTTCAGTAAAGGCGTTAGAATTGAATGGGGTTATGCCTTCAAGAGAGACGGTTATTTCCGGTAAATACCCGGTTACTAGGCCGCTTTTTATGTACACCAATGGCAAACCTCAAGGTTTAGTTAAGGAATTCATTGATTTTATTTTAAGTGATGAAGGGCAGAAATTAGTTGAGGAAGATGGTTTTGTGGGGTTAAAGGAGAAAAAATAAAGCGTTTACTCGGTAATCTTAAGATGGCACGGTGGATTTATCCTGCCGTGCCATCACTCCTATTATGAAAATGCTACGTTTTAAAGAGAAACTATACAAATGGATTTTCACTATCCTTGCTTTTGCCTCGCTTTTTTTCTTGGTGGGTATTGTATTGGTTTTAATTAAAGAAGGCTTACCAATATTTGGAAAAGTAAGTTTTATTAAGTTTATCTTTGGCCGTTCTTGGTATCCTACTTATAATCCTGCGGAGTTCGGTATTTTACCTTTAATTTTAGCTTCTGTTTGGGTTACCTTGGGCGCAGTGGTAGTTTGTGTGCCCTTAGGA
>Ga0265593_1000783_pt1 | contig 16223 bp, 33 predicted proteins | sample saktaG_8_FD_190136 | JGI IMG/M metagenome (GOLD analysis project Ga0265593, IMG submission 190136) | Saline water microbial communities from Sakinaw Lake, British Columbia, Canada - sak_2011_5_24_36m | ecosystem: Environmental > Aquatic > Non-marine Saline and Alkaline > Saline ...
TCCAATGAGCAAGAGTAAGATGAATAAGCGGGATATGATCAACTTTCTTTATTCTCATTTCCGATACAACACGATGAATTCTTGGAATGATTCTACAAGTTATGCCAAGAATATCAAGTTGCATCATATTTCTTTTCCAAGTCAAGAGATTAAAGATCGTGCATGGGATCTTTTGAATGTTGAAGAGACATTCGATGGTTTTAATGATATTCTTCGTGATTTTGCAGAGAAGTATAAATATGAATGGCAGATCGGGACAAACGGTAGAAGTGGTGGTTATCTTGTTCTGTACCAAGGATATATGAAGAAGAGTGAGTATCAGCGTCGTTGTCGAGATTGTGGGCAAAAGAATTTTCAAAAGGAAGCGAACAAGTGTGGACAATGTGGTAGTGAGAATATGGTAGATTATGAAGGGATTGAAACGGGATGTTATGGTGGAAGGTCAACAGATCAAGGTATGAATGAACATGATTGGGAATGTTGGTCTGTAGATGATTTGAGGGCAAGAGTGAAGTTGGTAAAGGATTTTGACAAGACTTGTGATAAGGCTGTCAGGGCTTTCATCAATTTTTGTAAGGAGCATAAGGCAGAAGAAGAGACTGTCATGGTTTCTAAAAAGGTTATGGTAGCGGCAAGGGTAGCAAGGGTTTAGTTTGTATGAATAGGGCTATTTTAGATATTGCAAGAAGGGCTATAGGGTTTACAGATCCTATTGAGCGTAAGCCTGCCCCTATTAGTGAACCTAAACCTGAACTTGCTAAAACTCCTGCTCCTATTACTCCTCATGAACCTATTACTTCACCTATTGCCATTCCTGATCCCTATGATTTAAAAATGCGTATGATACGGAAAGATGAAGGAATTATAATACGGCATAAAGATTTGGACGATTTGAACAAGTTTAGTAACAATATTGATTATAGCGATATTATTAAAGAGTACAAGATAAAAGAGTACAATGGAAAAGACTATCTTCTTTCCAATTATTATTTTTATTGAAAAAAGGGCTTGACAGGGGGCGTGGGGCATGGTACAGTAGGGGTATCAAGGGCAAATTAGGTAAACGGTAGACAAACAGGAGAAGAACAATGGAATCAAATACTATGAGTGTTTCTGATTATCGGATTATGGTCATTGAAAATCGTGTTCGTGTATATAAGGGGAAGGATCAGATTGCCTTTCAGGAATGTAGTAGTTACAAAATGGCTTTGGAAGAAGCGGCTAAATTGCAAATACAATACGGGGGAGTAAATTGTCCTTGCACAACTCATGCCCCAAAGATGAGTGAAGAGAAACTTCGTCATTTGGAATATGTAAAGAAAGAGAAGAACGCCCAAAAGGTTTTGAAGAAAGAGGCTAAAGACAAGGATGCTATTGCTAAAGAGATGGAAGAACTCAAGAAGAAACTCGCTCTTTTGGGAGAATGATTTATACGTTGTACGAGACGGGATTAGTTTAGTGGTTAGAACGTGACATGGAATAGGTCGTCTAACAGGTTCGAAACTGTTGGGATTACTAGAGTGAAAGCTACGCTCTAGGAAAAGACCAGAAGACATGTTAAGCATCGGTTCGAATCCGGTATCTCGCGTCAATTTGAAAAAGGAGAGTATCATGGCTACTAAGATTAAACCAATTACGCCAGCAGAAGTTGAAAATAAGCCAATTCCTGATGAGATCATTGCAGCTTTCAATGATTTGATTATTAAAAACTATAGAAAAGGCAAAGCCATAGTTTCTCAAGAAGAAGCATTGAAATTGGCTAGAAAGAATTTCAGGGCTGCTGGAAAGAAAGTTACTAGCGAACAGATTCTTGATAATGATTGGATGGATGTTGAAAGTACTTTTAGGAAAGCAGGATGGAAGGTCGATTATGACGGACCTGCTTACAATGAGAGTTATGAAGCGTATTTTGTTTTCAAAAAGTAAAAAAGTAGTTAAACGTTAAACAGGAGAGTATTATGGAATACCGTAATGACAAAGCTGGCTATGCTATTGCTACATTGGAAGAGCGAGAGATTCCAAGGTTTAAAGCTCTTATAGATCCTTTGGATGCAATCATTAAGGAATATGATGAATATTGGAGTCATGGAGTTTCTCCTGATTTGGTATTGGAAGAGATGATGGATCTTTCCTTAACTATGCGTCAACAAGCTGCAAAGATGAAGAAAGAACTTGAACAGAAGATTCAAGAGTGGGAGAATAGGTCATGAAAGAGATAACAGAAGAAGAGAGACAAGAGAATGTAAGGGATGTATTTCATTTAATTAGGGATTACGTTCTTACTACTGTTTTCTTTTTTCTTATTACACTCTTTACTGGGGATTATGAGAAGATCCCTCATTCTTCATTTGGAAGATTGATGATGGTTACTGCTGTAGCTAATATAGTTGTAGCCCTTTGTTTATTTAATTTTGTTAATTTCACATATACAGTAAAGAAATTAGGGTTATCCCTTGTTATTGCTGTTACTGGGTTTTTTCTAGGTGGAGCTTTTAATTAAGGAGTAAGTCATGAGCATCAAAAAGGAATTTATAATCATTAGTGCTATTATTTTACTTTTACTTGGATTAATTATTTTATCCCTTTGTAATCCTCTTTATAGTCAAAAGGGAAAGAGCTATAGCCAGAATGTAACTCTTTATTCATCTGATGGAAAAGAAATTCGTAGATGGGTAAGTAAAGGAGCGGTATATTGCTATAATGGTAGCTTTAAGTTTTATGACAAGTATTCTGAGAGTGAGAATATGGTACAAATTTCTGGAACAGTTGTTGTGGAGTGAAACACAGAAAAATAACTCTTGAAAAAGGGAAGGGAATAGGTTATAATAAAAGGCTGATAATTTCTGGACCCGTAGCTCAGTGGTAGAGCTGGAAACTCAAATGGGTCGGCGTATTGGAAACGATACGTTAGTAAGGTGTAAATTCGGTGAACGGCAAGTAGGGATTCCTTGTTAAGAACCTAACTGCCCAACGCCGAGCCAAGTCTTATGAAAGTAGAGATGAGATTGGGGACTATCTTGACAGGTATATCCTTGATGAGTAATCTCTTGTAAGCAAGTCTGAAAGATGATGTGCTGCTCATAAGAAAGGTGTAGAGACTATAATCACCTACCTAAACAACCAAAGTAACAGTGTAGAAATGGTTGATGGTAAAGGCATAGTCCAGACCACAAACAGTTAGAAATAGCTGGTAGTGAAAACTATAGTGGTATGCATAATTTCTAGGTCGGGAGTTCGATACTCTCCGGGTCCACCATTTTTTTATTATGATCAAATTCCCAGTGGCAATTTGGGCATAGAAGCATAAGATTACTTTTATCATTAATCTCTCTTACTAAAGTGGTGGGATGAAAATCTTTAATGTCTTTCTTATGAGAGACTTCGACATGTTTTGAATATCCGCATTTCGCACATATTTGAGGTTCATTTTTCATTATCTTTTTTGCCTGTTCTCTAATTTGTCGAAATCTATTTGCGTCATTTCTTTTTCCAATGAAGGAAGATAATGATGTATTAGAAAGTTTTTTACTTTTATCTAGGAATACTAACAGAGGAGCATTTAAAAGTTTCTCATTTCTTTCTTTAATGCAACTTGGGCAGTAAGTATTACAAGAAAGTATTAAGGCGTCACAGATTTTACATTTCTTTGTTCTTTGTCTTTTTGGCTTATCTCTATTAACACAACTTACGGAACAATATATTTGTTCTCTTTGATTTGGCATAAATTCTTTTTTACAATACTTGCAAGAAATATTTTTTAATGGTTCTAGTTTTTTTACATTGACTTCTCCAATAATTTCCAATAGAGCTTTATTCCATGATCCATCCCAAGCTCTACGAATAGTATTTACACCATATTCTCCATGAATTAAATACTCTTCTCTACTCGGAGGTTTCCCTAATTTTAGATATACCCTCATTAGATCATCCCCTAGCTTTTTGATATCTGTTTTCATATGCTTTCTCCTTTGTTATTAGTTCTATAAATATGGGGCGACATCCTTTTGAAAAATAAAATAATATTCAATAGTTCAAATTGCCGTATGCCCACCTCCTAAACCCACTGGAGAATTTCCCAAAAAATTCCCTTGACAACCAGCCTATTTTTTTATACTATAGGGGGCAAAGGGAAGAACCAATCATCTTAAAGGATTTGTGAATGATAATGGGTAGTAATTCAATAGGGAGTTAAGATCCCTAGGAGATTGGTCCGGTAACAATCCCACGAATTACTCAAGTTATCATTTACTAATTGAAAAGGGAAGCATCATGAATAAGCAGATAGAAGAGATTAAACCATGTAAGAAATGCAAAGGGGAAGCATCTCTTCGTAGAACGTTAAATAATCTGTTATGGGTTATTAAATGCTCTTGTGGAAATGAATCTAAAATCTCTTGTTTTCCCCATGAAGCTATTTCGGATTGGAATAAGCAATGAAACTAATCATTGAATGTCTTGAATGCGGAGAAGAAATTGAAATAGATTTTACTCCAAGGGTTCCTGCAAAGACAAATTGTAGGATGGAAGACTCTTGTCCTGAACAGTTCGCATCATTTGATCCTACTAATTGTCCTAAATGTGGAACAGAAATAGACTCTGCTAGGGTTAATGAATTGGCAGAAGATAAAGAGCAATCTGATAGGGATGATTATTGGGATGCTAAAATCCAGCAACAAAAAGAACAAGATTCCTAAATTTTCTCCTTGACACTGCCCACTGAATGTGCTATAATACGTATACAAAAGGGGATTCTATTTCTATGAAAGCATCTTTTTCAAATTGGCGAACAGAAGTTTCAGTTAAGCCTTCTGGACTTGATCCTATCATCTATTTAACCAAGATTACTAAAACAAAAGTAATCCCTCTTTATCGTCTTGCAGATCATAAAGGAGAATCTCAAGATATTATTTGTTATCTCTGTAGCTCTTTTGATATTAAAACAAATGAGTATACAGAAAAAACAGTCTATCCTTTTCTATCCATCGTCTCTGCAAAAGATGAAATTAAAACTCCAAATGAACAGATATCTTTAGACATGGTACATAATTGTAATTCTTTCGGTATTGAAGTACAAGACGGTATTAAAGAAGAAGGATGGAAACAATTTACTCCTGCTGCTGTTAATCCTTCTATAATTCCTATAGACGATCTTTCAAAGTATTATAAGAAAGAGGTTGAGCCAACTTTAGATGAGAAAGTTATTAAACCTTTGGAAGTCGTTGGGGTTACAGGGGTTACAGGGGTTATTGAAGAGAGAAAAGAAAAGGCTTTTGTAAAGGTTGATGCTTCTATAAATGTAGTTGAAAATGAACCTCCATATCATTTTGCTTCTCAACCTAAAGGGCAAAGGGGAAGACCAAGGAAAGTCTATGATGATCCTGATTTTGATGCTTTGATTAGGTCTATTCCTCATACCCTGCCCTGTAAAGGATGTGGGAAGGACATAATGATTGTACCATTACACTTCATTGATAAGGCATTAAGGGTTATGAAGGTAGAGGTTAAAGACTTGCTTGCTAATTACAAATGTAGAAGTTGTAAGTAGGTGTACCATGATAGCGAAAATAGAAATTGGTAGAAAATACTTTTTTGGTAATTGGGTAGTTATAGTTATTCGTATTGATGAACCTAATGCCAAATGGAACTTTCGGAGAGTATGGTATTCAAAGGATGGAGATGCTGGAGATCCATTCTTTATCAATGAAGAGATTTTCTTGAACCTAGCAAATTTCTTTTTCTAGTGGAATCTGGTTGGGAACGATAGCCTAAAAAAAGTCAAAAAAGTCCTTGACAGTAGGGGCAGGGGTATAGTATAGTAGGGGTATCAAAGGAGAATTGTCATGAAAATACTTGTCAAAGTATGTCCGCGTTGTGAAGGTCTTGGGGAAGAAGCTGGTTTGCCGTCGCCTAGAATTGAAGAAGGGGAGCTTATTGCTCTTTGTAGTCAATGCAATGGCAAAGGGGTAGTACCAACAAAAACCCCTAAACTTTCTGTAGAAACCTGTTCATTCATTCCGATAACTTCTGTTAAAGCCCTAATTAAGAGTAAACGGGCATTGAATGAACTTGGCGAAAGCCTTTGCAATGGCTCTGTTTCTTATGGGGATAGCAATAGGACTATGACGACTATTGACTATATTTTAAATCGCATTCGGGACGCCGTTGAGAACTCAAAGGGCATTGAAATGAGTTTTAATAAGGCTATTGTGGCTTTGGAAGAGGCAAGGGCTAACGGGGTTCAGTACGTTGATTTGGAGAATTAAAATGAAAATGCTTATTCTTATCTTGGCTATCATAGTTCTGGTTATAGTATTGGGGAATAGTGGAGGTGAAAGAGATACCCCTATTGCTCAAGTAAATAATACTCAAATTATTGAAAGAATTGCTCCGGTACATGTTACTGGAACTACAACTCCTAATGGGACTTATCTTCCAATGATTACATGGAGAGAAAAAAAGGCTGATGGCGGAACTATTTACTATGCTAGACCCGTAAGTGAATAATTATTTTCCTTGAAGTTCTTGAAGGATTTCTCCTAACATATCCCTAATGATTTAACAGGGAGGAAATGTTATGAAACCTGCTGATGTTTTTGGACCCAAGGAACAGATAGAGTATAGACGATTACTTGATGAGATTGGACAGGATTATTGTCCATCTGGTTGTTATTGTTTATTTAAAGAGTTCTTAGTCAATGCTCACCCTTCAAGACGACTTTTGATACAATTAAAGTCGGTTGATAGAATGAAATTACTTTGGTCAAAAGATCAGGGTAAAGATGTGGGATGGGAATATTCTTTACAGAGATGGGTAGAAGATGGTAATGCTTTAAGATTTGCAGAAGCATATAGAGAAGATAAATCTGAAAAAGAAATCTTTAAAGAAATTATATCTCCCAAGTCATAGATCTCCAGTGCCTTTCTCGTTTTCCCTTCCTACTTCCAGCACCTCGAAGACTCATCCATGCCCCCTTTTGCCTTCCAAAATCCACTAAAGAAGGAAAAGAGATATTTTTATTTGAAATTTATCGACAGCCCATGCAGAAAGTGATAGTATAATGGCTTCAAGGAAAGATTATGGCTATAAGTCAACAAGAGTTTGAAAACAATTATAACAAAAGCAAAGATAAATTTATTGCTTATGTTTATTCTTTAGTGAGAAATCTAACGGATGCAGAAGATATTCTCCAAGAAGCTTTTGCAAAAATGACAGAGAAAATAGATAGTTATGATCCTTCAAAACCATTTGAGGCTTGGGCAATGGGATTTGTCAAGATGCAAGTATTAAGACATAAGCAGAACAAAGCAAGAGATAGACTTTCTCTTGTAGAATTTACAGATGAAATTTTGAGTCCTTTATCAGATGATGCAATAGCTGATGAAACATTTCGACTAAAACAAGAGAATATGTATTCAATAATTGAAAAGGGAATGAAAAAACTTTCACCATTTTTAGCTCAGCTTATTAAAATGAAATATCAAAAAGGAATGAGTAATGCTGAAATTGCAACGGAACTTGGTAAAAATGTTGGCTCTATTGAGATGGGACTAACAAGAGCAAGAAGAGAACTCAAGGATTTTGTTTCACAACAGGAAAAGCAAGTTACACAAACAGAAATCTAAGAAATCTAAGAAAGCTAAGAAACCTAAGAAAGCTAAGAAAGTAAGTCATGAAGACCTATATCGTTTATGTTGACGGAATTGAAGTGGGTTATATCAGGGCAGGGGGTCATAATGCCGCTGAAAAAAAGGCTCAGAAAAAGTACCCCAATCGGAACGTCTCAGTAGCCTATACGGAACTGTAAAAACCTAAAAATTCCCCTTGACAGCAGCCCTTCCCTATGCTAAGATAGGCGGCATCAAAGGGAGATTAGATTCCCTCTAACTTAGAAAGAAGTGTGTATCATGTTTTCTCATTCTGCAAGAGAGATTGCTTTCAATGATGATATTGCGATTGTTGGGGATGCTATTTCAACTCCTGAAAAGGAAATTCCAATTCTCCCTGATGATGTCCTTGTAAAGAGGGGACTGTTTGGGCATTATCTTTCCAGAGAGATTAAATATAAGAAGGGTGATCATATTCGCCCTCAACATTGGTTCAGAAGTGGTGACAATGTTCATTTCTGGACTGGCGTTCTTCATTTTCGGGTTCCTATCAATTCTGTAAGTCTTCGCAATCCTGAAACAGGAAAGATTACCCCTATCCATAGCAAGGTACAAGTAGAAACAGAAACAGAAACAATGACAGAAATAACAAAGGAGACTTCCAATGTGTAATATCAATACCAACCTTTTAAAGTTTGCAGAACAAGTAATTGATAATGCTGATGATACTGGATGCAGTGATGATCTCACTGTTACTAGTAAGTCGGCTATTGATGGACTTGCCCAAGAGATTAATAAGTTTAAGAAAGCTACTGATGTAAAAGTTGGTACGGTTAATGTTATTGAAATGGGGAATGAAAGAACCAATATTCTTTCTCTTCGTTCTTTTACTGATACGGCGAAGGGGAATAAATCGGCAAAAAAATTATTTAGTAGGCTTTATAAAAAGAATGCCTATTGGACACCTCACAAAGAAGAAATCGAAGTTACAATTGAAAATGGATATTGGGAAGATGGGAATGGCTATACTCTTCTTTTGGTTCATTCAACGTAGCAAGTAATTTCAAACAAGTAGAAACAGAAACAGAAACAGAAACAATGACAGAAACAGAAGTAACAAAGGAGTAGTATCATGGACCTGAAAGCATGTGGAGACTTTTGGCAATATCATAGCTGGTTGTTCATTCTGGCGATGTTCTTTTTCCCCAGATTGACAATGCTCTTTGGAGGTATCTGTTCAATGGCATTCGCAGGAGTATTGTTCTGGTTTGGTTGGGTGCTAGCTCCAAGATTAACAGTGGCAATTATCGCTACATTCTTGTACTTCCCAACTAATCCTGTTCTATGCGTTCTTGCTTGGCTTTGGGCATTGAGCGGGGAATCTGCTGAAAAGCAAATGTGGTTCAAAAGTCAAAATCGTTAATTGTTAATAGACAAAGAGTTAAGGAGTAGTACCATGATCTCTATGAATAAATTTGTGTTTTGGTTTAATTATGTTTCAGTTGTCCTGAATGCCTATTGTATAGTGGCATTTAATTCATGGTTTAACTTCTTGCCATTCATTCTTTCTCTTTTATGCGTCATCCTTTTTGAAAAATATTTGGATGTTACCCAACGATATTTTGCAAATTCATTAAATGGGTCAATCATTGTAAGTATCGCCTTAACAATGGCTTGCAATGAAATTTCTCCATTTCAGAAATTTCTTGAACTGATTGTTGTAGTTAATGGGTTCTTTGTTGCATTGAGATGTATTATTATTATGGTTGAATGCACTCTTTGGTATGATAACATGAAGTGGAATAAGGAACACTTGCTGGCACAGGAGAGGATAGGGGATGAACCTGATCCAAAAGATTTTGAAAATAGTCCTTGACTTCGGGATAGGGAAAGGCTATAGTAGTTATCAAAGACGAATTAGATTGCGGGGTAGAGGAGTTAGGCCGTCCTCGCTAGGCTCATAACCTGGAGATCGTGAGTTCAAATCTCACCCCCGCTACCATTTGAAAGGAAAGTGTCATGGATGAATTTCAGGATTTTGATAAATTAGAGCGTAACTTCAAAAGAGTTGCAATAGGAATTATCATCTTCAATATCATAGTCTTTATTGTCTCCCTTGGTATATTGGGAGCATTAGGCTATGTCGCTTATCATTTTATCCAAAAGTTCTGGTAAGGAGAATATCATGTGTTTACTTAAAGACAAGAAAGTAAGAAATAATCATCATAAAGAAAATGGTTATTGTGTTGCTTATAAGATTATCCGTACTGATAATTATGCTCCTTTTCAGAGTGATTTTAAATATTCAATAGGAATAAATATCTCTGAAAGGAGTCTGAAGTTTCTTATAAATGAAGAAAATAATTCCACTTTTGCCTTTTCAGGACTTCATCTTTTCCTTTCTTTAAAGGAGACTAAAGACTTTTTTCTAGATCGGTTTGCTTTTGAATATGCTAAGATTATTAAGGTTTTCTATAAGCCAGAAGATGTTCTTTTCTATGGACATTCTATTGATGCCCCCTTTCCAGCCGCAAAGAAAAATGGAAGATCTGTAGTGGTTAAATCCTGTCTGGTTAAATCTTTGGAACCCTTGGAACCTATCATATAAGGAAGTATCATGACTATTAACCTTTTACAATACGCTGCCAAAATTAAAGACTTGATTGAGGAAGTCTCTAAATCCTTTCATTTCCCTTGTCATGTCGTTATGAATGTCAATGATGATGATCCTGAAATCGTTATCAATGAATGGGTTATCATTACCTTTGAAAAGAAAGTAAAAGAAACCATCGGACACCATGAACTAATTAACCCTATTGAAAACGTTAATTATATCATTGGCTATATGGACTTTCATCTCGCCACAAGAGAAGAACCAGAAGATGCAGATTATGTTGACTATTCTGAATGTAATTCTCCTTGGGTAGCAATTCAAGATGCCTTTATGTTGCTGATTATGAATGACTTAGAACGGGCTGTTGAAAGCGTCAAGGAAAATGAATCTATTAAAGAAGAGAAAGAGGAACAGGAATTGATAAAGGATGCTATGAAGGGGACTATGAATGAACTCATAGAGCCTTTGAAAGTGGCTTTTAATAACCCGAATCTGCATAAGATACCCTAGCCATTAGCCCCTGTGAGCCTATTTTAAAGTCCTTTAGCTCCCTACCCCTCCCTTGCCCCCCCTGAAAGAAACTTTAAAAAAGGGCTTGACTCTGCCCACTGAATGTGACATGATATACGCGTGACAAGGGAAAGGGAAAGGGAAAAGGATTTTATGGGATCGTAGCAAAGCGGCTATGCATCAAACTTTTAATTTGAGCTAGGGAGGTTCGACTCCTCTCGGTCCCACCATTTTTCAACAAACAATTAGGAGAAAAACAATGACAATGACATTCTTAATTTCTTTCGGTTATGTTCTATGCTCAATCTTTGCAGTCTTTGGAATATTATCCATTATTGCTTGTTGTCTCGCACTGCTTGGAACTAATTGGAGTAATAGTGATATAAAAGAAGCTATTATACCATTAGTTATTTGTATCATTATTACCGCCCTATGTTTTGCAGGGAAAGAATCTTTGAAAGAATTGAAGGCAGATCGTACAGGGCATACTTGTAAATGTCCTATTCATAATTGCGGAGAAAAACCATGCCTAAAGTAGAACCTATACTTTCTCTATCTAAAAGAGAAGAGCAGATTGTAAATGCAACTATTTATTTATGGAAGGTGAATCTGGAAGAAGGTTTTGTTCCAGATTTTCATTTACTCAAATATCCAGAACTTTCTATGGATATAATGAGAAAAATTCGTGATCTAGTTCAGTGGGAGAAAAACCATGCCTAAAGTAGAAGCTATGGGTGGAGAAAAAGCTTGTAAGATCTATAGAGAATAAGTTTAGTGGAATTTCAATGGGGGTATGCTGGAATGGCCTACAGGGTGGACTTAAAATCCATGGAGAAATCCGTCTGGGTTCGACTCCCAGTACCCCTACCATTTTTAATCTCTAGTGGGACTTGCATAGCCAATAGAGATATGCTAAGGTACTGGTGTTCAAGACTAAAAGGGGATGTATGCCGCCAGTCTTCTAAACTGGAGAAAGCTAACTGGACACATGCGAGTTCGACTCTCGCCTTCCCCGCCATTTTTTAAGGAGTAAGTATCATGTCATTTACACAACACGAGATGTTTCTTGCTATGGTCGAACTCAAAAAGGTATGGGATTATGAGAATCACAAATATAATAAATGCCTTTTTAATGGAAAATATGTTCGGCAAGAAGTATTGAATATGGACCAAGAACAAATTTCTTATGGGATCAATCTTGGTGTATTGCGACAGTTATTTGCAGAAGATGATTTGAAGGAAATTTCATGAAGGGATTCCAGACAATGCTAAGTCGCTAGTTATAGCTTGTTCCTAGGACATAGCTATCAAACGCACAAAGCAGTCTGGATACCTTCTCCTTTTAGGACAAACAATAGCCATGATAGAGACAATCAAAGTCTTTGAAAGAAGCTCTTTGAGAAAAGGAGCTAATCTATCTCTTTCTAATAAACTTCATTTGCATAATGGAATACTTCAAGATCATATGAAGTTTATCGTACAAGGAATCACAACTTGTTCCAACAGAACTATTTATATCTATTTTCGGAATAATAAACCAGTTGCTTCTGCTTTCACATTTAATATTGGTCTTAGCTATATCAATACTCCTGAGACGCCTAGTTTTCAAGTATATGTAAAAGAACATTTTAGGAGAAACGGAATAGGAACAAAGCTATTCCTTTTTGCGAAGGAACATAAAAAAGTTCCCCGTTTTAGAGTGGAACCTTGGGATGATAGGTCTAAGGGATTCTATCATGAGGTTTTCAGCTCTATTGTCTCTACCCCAAAAGCCACTGGAAATCATTTCAATATTTTCTAAAAAACCCTTGACAGACTAATAGGGCTATGCTATAGTACTGGTATCAGAGCAAAACAGGAGATTCCAATGGCTATCATATCGTTTAACTTTTCTGGATGGTGTCGGGCAGATATTAAAACAGCCTTCAATCTTAAAGAATTGAAGTCTGTTGATGTTTCTGATATGCCAGCAAAAGAATTGGCAGATAAACTTAACAAAGGTGAGCTTTCCATTTCCTTTGCTGATGTTTATGCAGAAGCAGGGAAAGTGGAAAATGACATTTCTGGCTATCAAGCAGAAGAGGATGATTAGTCATGAAAGCATATTCTAAAAAAGAGCCAAAGTTCAAAAGAGCGCAACTGATTTTTGTAGTGGATGTTATGATTACATCTGCTATTGATGCTGTTGATGCTTTTCTTCCATACAATAAAAGTAGCCATGATATTCCCAAAATTATCTTTGACGGGATGGTAAATGGTATCAAAGAGAAACTTGGTTTTGATTTGTCCATTTTCTATGCTCAAATTACTGGAGATGGAATTGGATGCTGCGATGTTATGGAAATGACAAAAATGGAGGATGCTTTGTGTGATTTTGCTAAGTTACGGATAGAGAGAAAGGGACTCAATACAAACAAAATTGCAACCAAGTTTGTGGATGAACTGTTCAAGGACTATCTCTCTGACGGAGTAAGTTCTTTAGATCATCCTCTGATTTCAGAACCTTTCACCTGAAACTAACAGTGTTATGCTATAGTATCTAGTAACAAATGAATGATTAGTCATGAGCTACAAAATTGAACTCCAACAGATCCAGATCCAGATTCAGCCAAAGAAACAGAGGGTAAAAAAGGCAAGAATCTCTATTTGGGGTAAATCTAAACAAGGCATCATCGAGAAGATTGATGCTTGCTTGAAAGAAGATGCGGAATACCTGATTAAGGTTTATCGTATCGCATTGTATGGATGGGTCATTTGGGCAGGACGAAAGCAAAATTGCCCAATAATTTTCTCAAAATTTCTCTTGACAAACTAGAAGGGCTATAGTATAGTAATCGTCAACAAAGGATATTATCATGAAAGCATATGCCATTATTGTACTAATCAGTATTGCATTGATTGGTATGCCATTGACTCTTGGAACTACCTCTAATCAAGAGACAAAAGAAGTAAAAGAAGTTCAACTTGATTATTCTCATAATACAAAATATCGGGTAATAAACAATAAGATTTATAAGATTTTGGATGGGGGTCTTTATCAGGATGTGAAAACAGGAAACATTTTCGACTCAAGAATATTAGAAGTCTCTTATTCTTATTCTTCATTTACTTTTTAAGGATTGTCATGGATAGAGATAATACAATTCCAACATCACATGAACTTTCTGCTTTGATAAGAGAATCAAGGCGAGATAACTGTCTTCAAGTTGCTTTTGGAGGAAGGTTGTTGAACATCGCTTCTAATGATTGGGCTTTTAAAAGATTGGAAGAGATGCGTACAGAGACTATTGGAGTAGGAGAATCCATTTGATGAACCTTAAACCGGTTTGGCGATTACCTTATACCTATCCAAAACAGAATCTCTTGGAAATGCTCAAGGAGATTATTGCGGGTACTTCTACTCTTTCTATCATGATGCGAAGAGAGATCCTCATTCAATGCAGAGAAAGAGGACTTATTCAATTTTCAGGGGAAGATAAAGATGCACATTATGTTCCCTTGCAAGAGATTACGATTATTCCTCAACCTGAAATGAATAGAGGTCACTAGTGGATATTAAATTAAAAGAAGTTAATCGGTCAGGTACAGACAGAGAGGTTGAAGTTACCTTTCACTTGTATGATGGGGAAAAACCTATGTTGGCATCTATTGTTGTGAATAAAGATACTGCTATTTTTTCAACTGCTTTTTCGGATGTAACTTTTACCTTGGAAGAAATAGACATGATTGCTTTTCACATGAGAAGGATAAAAGATAAGATCCATTATTATGGAGAATCTTTTAAACTTTAGTAATTCTTCTTCATTGCCCACTGAATGATGTATAATGATAAAGGAGAATTATGTCAGGAGTCATCCTTTTAATCATTATCATTATCCTTATCATTATTGGAGCAATCTATTTGCACTCTAATAATGATTCTTCTTCTGTTACTAATATTCTATCCCAAAGGAGATATGATAGAACTCCTAACATAAAGAAACAAGATCAGCAAGATCAACAAAATCAGCAAGATAAGAAGCATATCCACTTAATGGTGCATAAGAAGAATCCTGAATCTAAGCTTTCTGTTATTTGCCCCTCTTGTCGTTATAAAGTTAGTGTTAATAAAACAGGAAAAAGTAAATGCCCTGTATGCAGTCAGTCCCTAGAATTTCTGTAAATTTCCCTTGACTCTACCCACCGAATGTGCTAAGGTACACGCATGAAGGCATACAGGAGAAACCCATGAATAACAAATTAGTTTATCGTTTCAAGGTTATTAACGATACCACTCACTGTATCACAAAGGGAATTTTGGATGTTAATAACACGAAGACTATATATCCAAGGGAAATTGAAGAGATGCTTCCCAAAAGAGTAATTCAATTCATGGCTTTTCGCATGGATAATTCAGAAGCAATTGCTATTGATTTAGTTCCTTCTATTCAATGGCTCAAAGAACGTTTACAGAAGAAAGAAGACTATCAAGAGATTACTGTCAAGATCAATAGTAAGAATATTGTTACTTTGACCTATACCCCTCCTCCCCCAACTCCTGATACTGTTATGAGATTAAAATGTATGGATGGGCAAAGCGATGGGGCACATTGCGGGTTGGCAGACTGGTATCCAGACATTGAGAAAGGCATCCGGCAGGCTTTATTAAATTCTAAAAAGGACTGGACAACGGGATGGTACAGTTCTAAAAAAGAAATCGCCTCTGCCCGTATTTCTAAATTAGGCGATATCCTTCATATTGAGGTTTCTGTTTCTGATGATTTTGATACCAATGGAACAGCATGGTATGATATTAAATTCACAAAGGATCTGAAAAAGATTCGGGAAACGATTTATAAAGTATGGGATATGGCAGAGAATGATCGTAAAGAAAAAAAGGAATATATTGGTTATTCTATTGGCAACAGAAAGAATAAGAATAGTCAACAAAGGAAGAATTGGGTTTATACATATCTTGTTAATACGCATGGACTTGAAAAGCCAACAGGGGACAATTATTCCAAATTTGGATGGCAAGAGAGAACAAAACTTTCTACTAAAGTCAGAAACACTTTGAGGAAAGGCATGGAAGCAAGATGGATAAAGATTTGTTGTGATGATTGGATTGCAGAACAATGGGAATAAACAATGATAATCTTTGATGATGAAGAAGTCAAGCTTGATTATTCATTTTATATCTTAATGATTATCTTACTAATCTTTAGTGGGATTCTGTCCCCTCCTCCGCTATTTCTTCATTTTCCCCTTGACACAGCCATAGGGAAGTGATACTATAGGCGCATGAAAGGGAGAATAGGATTTTTAACAACCAAGGAGGATGTCATGAACTCAATCAATGCCACAAACGATACAAACGTTACTCACATCCAGAACTCTGAGGGGATTAGTAGTGACAATCAAGTAAATCCGAAACTGATTCCGGTCCTTTGGATTACTCTATTGGCCACTCTTTCTAAGATCTCAATTTCCATAACAGTATACCTGATTCGTTTTT
>Ga0265593_1000784_pt1 | contig 16201 bp, 17 predicted proteins | sample saktaG_8_FD_190136 | JGI IMG/M metagenome (GOLD analysis project Ga0265593, IMG submission 190136) | Saline water microbial communities from Sakinaw Lake, British Columbia, Canada - sak_2011_5_24_36m | ecosystem: Environmental > Aquatic > Non-marine Saline and Alkaline > Saline ...
TAAAATTCATGGACAACAGCTCTTGCAGCACATATTGCTCAGTGAGCGCACCTTTAAACTCCTCAAAAACTTTAACACTTTCCGTAATTGTTTTTGGAGATAACTCACTCATTGCACGGAGTAAACCAATATCAAGATGATACAATTTAAAAGCTTTTAAATCCTCATATGCCTTTAAAGGCAATGCCCCTTTTGTAATTCTACCAACTTTTCGTATAAACCCACTATCCAAAAGCCAAAGTAGCGCATTTTCATATTCTCGTGCTCGCGCGCCTTCCTTTACAAGCCCATAGATAAACTTTTTACTTTCTTTTGCGAGCTGTGAGGGAACACTATTCCACAAATAACGCAATTTGGGAACAGTTGCGGACGGAACATGCTTTGAAAAATCCTGCTGGTAGGTGTCTAAAATTGCATGCTGTTTTTCTTCAACTTTTGCAAAATCACGATATTCAAGCCAGGTATTAATGACTGCAGGCATGCCTCCAATCACAAAATATAATTTTAAATAATCAATCAGCTTGTTAACAAGCGGCTGGGGAAAGGGTATAGAATCAGTTTTTCCAATAAATTTAACCAACTCCTGCTCCTTGTTTGCTTCTAAAAACTCCTGAAAAGTCAAAGGCTGCAAGGTTAAAAATTCAACCTTGCCGACAGGGAATGAAGTGCCTTTGTGAAGAGCGACACCAAGAAGTGATCCAGCACAGCAAATTGGGTATTCCGGTGCCTTTTCTGCAAAATATTTAAGTGCGGTTAGTGCACGGGGGATTTCTTGCACTTCATCGAATATCAACAAAGTTTTTTCAGGAATTATTTTTTTTCCATTTAGAGCGCCGAGCATATCAATAATTCTTTGTGGCTCAATGGACCCTTCAAATAATTCATTCAGGTTTGGTACGTTTTCAAAATTGATATATAACATATCTTCAAAACAAGTTTTTGCAAATTCAATTAAAAGCCACGTTTTACCAACCTGTCTGGCTCCCCTTAAAATCAGAGGCAGTCTTTCTTTTTTATCCTTCCATTCTTTTAGATTTTCAAGCAAATTACGATACATAATTATCACCACCATCACATTTTATCAACTATATTGTACTAAAACCATCACATTATGTAAACCTTTTTATGTATCTTTTCACACAAAAACTAAAGATAAAATAATTTTTCTGCAAAATCCCACCCCGCCGATTTTTCTATGTCTTTGTAAAAGTGATGTTAATGAAAATAGGTATTATATTTCGTCCTATTATATTTCAATAATATCTAAAGCCTCAACCATCAGGTTAAGAAACTCCTCAAATCCTATAAGTTTGCCGTGAAAAGTTACCGAATTATTGAGCTGGCATATCTTCCCAATTTATTTAAATATGACAGTCGAAACGTCCCCTTATCTTACCTAAATGGGGAAAATGTGTAAAACTTGTGGGAAAATAACTTCTTGAACGCCTTATATAATAAGGGTTTCAAGAGAATAATGCGAGGATTGCTTGTACGAGCAAATTTTGCCTTAACTGATACTTTATCCCTCAAAAATGGCACTTTTTTAACTAAAATTCCCTCATCTCAAAATCTGAAAGTGGCTATTTATAAGAGTTTCGCGGTTTGGAGGAGGAAAAAATAGGCTAAAAACAGGGGTCATAATTGCCAATTTTTCGAAAAATGAGGCGCGTTTAAAGGCACTCTCCGTGCGTTAAAAGGGCATTCCTGAAGGGGGTCTGAAAGCCTTATAAATAAAGAGTTTCGGGGTGAAGTAAATTCTCGCAATGACAAAGGAATGGATTTGTAAATGTCAAGCACTTTTCCTCAAAGGGCTAATATCTATCTATGAATGAATGGTGGAGGCTAGTAGACGAGTTTCGCAACTTTTGTTTTAGTGATGAAACTGAAAAGGTATATCATAAGTTAGAAGAGGTAATTAATACTTAATATTATTATTGATTACTAAGCCCCTTTACAAAACGTAAGAAAAAGTTACTGAATTATTGAGCTAGTACACCGGTCCCCAGTCACAATCTATTGCTTAATAACACTATAAAATTTTAATCCCTCGATTACCCCTTTTGCATAATAAGATTTAGTTAAGTAGATGTTGGAAAATTTTGATAACTTACGTTTTAACCGAATAGATGTATTTCCTACTAATATTCCATAATTACTAATTTTTAACATATTTTCATCGTTTTCGGCATCCCCACAACAAATTATTGGTAAACTCATTTTATTTCTAATGTATTTAGCAGTATTCCCTTTCCCTGCACATTCTGGAACAATGTCTAGATATAGTTTGTCAGAAAAAACACTGAAGGCAACAGGAGCAGTAGATGTCACCGGTGCTTTTATCACTTTTTGGAGCTGAAAACTCCTAGTGCATACAACTTTAACTCTATGCCCTTTCAATGCTTCTCTTACCTTTTTTACTATACTTTCCTCCTCAATATAATATGGTATTACAAATTTTTTCTCATAAGGCTGTAGCTGCAGATAAAATCTGCTAAGAATGGAAGCGATTTCTCCTTTATTCCAATTTTTCCCAATTATCTTCTCCCATTCCTTATCTATGTCCCAATGAGGGGCATAGTATATTTCAGTGCCAACATTTGAAATTATAGCATCTGGTTGAATTAATTTTTCTTTTTCTATGACTGATAATATTGATTCCTTAAACCTGCCGGAGGAATAGACTAAGTAAAATTTTTCTCTATGGGATAACATAATCTTATTAAACTGCAAAATTCCTTCTTTATCCCCAGTTAATGTCTCATCTATATCAGAAACAAGTACATATTCCATCTTTTACTCCTTTAGAAAATCAAGGACTCATACAACTCTTTTATCTGTCTAACAGTTCTTTCCAATCCAAATTCTTTTGCTGCCCTTATGCGAGCATTTATACCCATCTCTTTTAATCTTTCAGAATCTGTAATAATCCCTAATATCTTCTTGGCTAAGTGATCAGATCTTCCAGGCACAAAATGCAAACCGGAATATCCATCTTTTATAGTATGGGCAAGACCACCTACTTTTGAGGCTATTACTGGGGTACCACAGGCCATAGCTTCTACTGCTACAAGCCCAAATGATTCATACAGAGAAGGGACAACACAAATATCTGCAACCGAATAATAATAGGGAAGTTTTTCCCTTTCTATAGGACCTAAAAAAACAACATCATCGGATAAATTTATCTTATCAATTAATTTTTTTATGTATTCCTTTTCATTGCTTTCAATTTCTGAGTGCATAGTATTAGAAACATCTCCACCTATTACGAAGAGCTTTAATTCTTTATTAAACTCTCTTTTTACCTTGGCGAGAGCTTTAATGAGTATTCTTAAGCCTTTTGCTTTGGTTATTCTGCCGACAAATAAAATGATGTTTTTAAAATCTAAACCTATTTCTTTTATTGCCACCATTTTTTCAATAGGCTTAAATAGCCTTTCATCCACTCCAGCCCGAATTAATTCAATATTTTCTCCCGCGATATTGTAAAAATCTAAAATATTTTTTACTTCTTGGGGTGTCGAGGCAATTATAGCATTAGCCCTCTTCAAAATTAATTCTTCTTCCAACAATCTCATATCTGCAAATGGTGGTTTATCTTCCTTTAAAATTTCATACTTTACTCTGCCAAGGGAATGGCAATTGTGTACCATCGGAATTTCAAAATAATCTTTCAATTTAAGGGCAACATTACCTGAATACCAATAATGTGAGTGTACTAAAGAATATTCTTTCTTATTCTTTTCAATCCAGCGAGAAGTATTCATAAAGAATTCGTTTAGATATAGGTAAATTTCTTCTTTTGGGATAAATTCAACCGGCCCTGCCTCTACTTTAATAACATTAACTCCGGGAAATAACTCCACAATATTTTCGTCGAATGCATTTTTTCTTGTGAATATATCTATTTGAAAATCCCTTGATAATAACCTACAGATATCTTTTATATAAATAGGTTGCCCGCCTTGTTCCTCAGAACCAATCTCCGCTGTTGGGTCACCATGTATTGAAATCATTATTATATTTCTTTTATTCATTTGAATCTGGGAACTAGCCAGACCAATAAAACTATAATAATTGTTAAGGCCCAGTTCCACATTTTATTCATCTCCTCTATCATTATTTCCCTGTTCGCTAAACTTAATTTTAGTTATTACCTACACCATATATTTTGCATTTTCTGTATTAACTTATGAATAAGATCCCCCACATATCACTCAGCTCATTTCTTTATATTTTCTTTTATTCTGCTTTTTCTCGGGAGTATGATGTTATCTCCTTTTTATTATTTTCTAAAAATCGATAAATGTAGTTAATTAGACCTTCGAAATTTTCATTGAAGTTAATAAATGCAATCATTTTATTATTGATATCAAATATCTTTAATTTATAAGCCCGTGGTCTTATAGACTTAATTACCTTAATTGTGTAAGTTTTTATATCCATTTTTTAACCTTCCTGATATCGTATGATTGACTAAAAAATACTATCAAGCTAATACCATTATTTTTTAAGTAAAACTCCCCAGCAGGAGCTGGGGGTATCTTTTGGCTACAAGCGAAAAACGAGCTTGAGCCCTTTGGACGGCCGCTACATCTCCAGACAGGAGTCTGGAGTTTTATGCGGCTTAATAATATCTAATTTCTTTATTACCCCTCCGATATGGCTCATATTTCTTTCATTTGTACATTGCTTAACTTTATTTATTTGTTATAACTTCCCTATATCTGCGATCTTTCGCAAATTCACTAAGAGGCGAATATCTCTTACACTTTGAACAATATTTAAGCTCTTTCAAATTCTCCACCTCTTTTTTAAGATTCCTTACTTTCTTTAAGTTTACAGCCATTAGGACATTGCCAATCTTTTCGAGATAATCTACCGCCTAATTTTATAGTCGGATTCCATGCCTGACCACAAACATTATATCTAAATTTTAGATGAGGGAAATCTAGAATCCCTACTATCTTAGGATTCATATTTCTCATTTCTGAATACCTTCCCTTTTTCTTATTTCATTTATAGTATCTCCAACAGTCTTAATTTTTTCCGCACCTTTATCTGGAATTTCTATATCAAATTCTTCCTCAAAAGTCATTATCGGTTCAACTATATCTAAAGAATCTAAAACCAGATCATCAACAAAAGAAGAATCTTCCGTAATTTTACTTTCATCAACTCCTAATCGATCTACGATTATATTTTTTATTCTTTCCATTGACTCCATTCTATGCTTTCATCTCCTTTTATAACCTTTAAATCTTAAAGATAATTGAAAGTTAAGGTATATAAGATTTTTTCGTTAATTTAGCCAAAATAAAACCTTGTTAAAATATTTATTCTTTTCCTTGCCGGGCTTCTCTTTTCTTAATTATTTTCTCAATAGAGTTTAACGCCATTAAAAATTTATTCCTCTTTTTTTCTGTTAGGTCTTCCTTCTTCAATTCCCACTTATAAAAAGACCTTGTTTCTTCTAAAGCCTTTAACTTTACCCTCACTTTTTTTAAATCACTTCCTTTATTTTTTTTAAATCCTTCTGTAAACTTAAAACTATTTATCAATTTTTCCTTTCCGGAAATTAAATATATTGCTCCGGCTATAAAAGCTACAACTAATATGCATATGATTATGTTTATGATCAATTTTCACATATCACTTTGCTCCCCTTTTTAAAAAAATCACCAAATTTTAGTTATCAAATAAACTGCCTATGCCAGCACTATAACGATTATGATCCAACATTGTATAGGATTATCAAAGTTCATTTTAATAATTAATTTTATCTCCTTTTCTTAATATCTTGTGCCTTTCAGAAAACTCTGAAACCCTTGTCTTACAAGGCTTTTAGAGTACCTCTATTTTATTCTTCACCTCCACCCTTTTAAACACTTATCAGATAAGGGTTTTAGGAAGGTTATCGATTAATTTCTACCCATTTTATCGATTTTTTAGAGGCTTGGAGGTGAATTTTTTTCACTTTTTTAGGTTTTCTGAAACCCTCATCGCTATCTTAAGCAAACTATCTGCAAATCTAAACTTGATTTCACCTCCACCTAACTTTTACCCTATAATATTTTAAGAATACTGTTTTTAACTTAAGACCTTTGGAGAAATACGAAATTCTTTTCTCTTTTCTTGATACCTCATCATTAGAGATACTGTATCCTTCTACCGGCAGACCACCTATTCCCTATAAAGCTTTACTTAAAGCCCTTATTTACAAAAACATTAAAAATGTATCTTATCTTTCTGATCTGGCAAGAGAACTTCAGGATAATCCTGATTTAGCTTTAGTTTTCGGTTTTTCTCCCCTCCGTCTACCTTGTGTAGAGAATTTTTCGGCCTTCTTAGGAGATACTGAAAATAGCATCTTCCAAAAGATGAGAGATTCTCTGGTAAGCAAGTTAATCGAACTTAAAGAAATTAAGGGAACTCATCTTACCTTCGATTCCTCTAATATCCCGGCTAAAGTTAAAGAGAACAACCTCAAGACTTCTATTAAAGATAGGTTTAGTAAGACTAAGAAACCCAAAGGTGATCCGGAATCTCGTCTTAGTATCATGGTCCACTTCCCTAAACCCTTTCAGAAAGAGTTTAAATACTTCTTTAGGTTACCGTAATTTTGTCCTCTCTGATGCCTTATCTGAATTACCCATTTTAGAAGAAACCAGGGCAGCCAATGTAGTAGACAGCAAGGTTATTATCCCTAAGCTTGAATTGGCTAAAGATAGATTCGGCCTTAGTATCTGTGCGGTAATTGCCGATGCTGGCCTTGATTCAGAAAAAGTTCTTTCCTTTATTGTCAATGACCTTAAAGCTAAATCCTATATCGCCCGAAATCTAAGAAGAGAGAAAGACCATAAGGTTTCCTCAAGCGGTAACCGTATCTGTCTAGCCGGCTTCGAGATGTTATATTGGGGCAAGTTTAAAGAAAAAGGAAGAACCAGACTCAAGTTTGTTTGTCCTATTATCCATTCTAAAAAGTTCAGGAAAAGTCATCCCTTCTGTCCCTGGATGCACCCCCAGTTTGTAAAAGGCACCGGCTGTTTTGCCTATACTCAGGTAGTCAGTGAAGATATCCGCAAACAGATTGCTTATGGTACTCCGAAATTCAAGAAAATTTATAATCTTCGCAGTGGATGTGAAAGGATATTTTCCAGGTTACTTGACCTTTGTATGCAAAATCCGAGTGTCAGAGGACTTCAGGCTGTTTCTAATCACTGTACTATTGCCCACATTACTGTTCTTTTGGTAGCCTTGACTGCTGCTAAGACAGGTAATAAAGATAAGATTCGTTTTGTAAAATCTTTCCTTCCTAATATTTAATTTTTAAAGAGCGAGTTTTCTGAAAGGCTATTTTTATTAAGATTTTTAGTATTTATTTTTTTATTTAAAAAGTTGTTTTTTAAAAAAAGCACTTCCTGGATTTTCCAGGAAGTGCTTTAACTTTAAATCTTAGTTTAGAAAATTCCAAGTTTGATTATTTTATATACCCTTTTTCTCTTAAGAAATTTTTAGCGACTAATTTTGCCGGCAGCCCTGTAGCGTCGACTTGATAATTTAATTCTGTCATAGTTACATCGTCCAGTTCAGAAATTGGTTTTAAAATTTCCCTGATTTCCGGGTATTTATTCAGAACTTCTTCTCTTACATTGACACAGATGTTGTATACCGGGAAAAATTGTTGGTCATCTTTTAAAACCTGGAGACCATATTTTTTGATTTTACCATCAGTAGCAAAAACCATAGTAATATCAGTTTGTCCTCGATCTAATGCTTCATAGGTTAAGCCTGCGTCCATTGTTTTGATATTTTCTTCATTTATATCCATTCCATAGTGCTCAGCCAAACCTGGTAGACCATCCACCCTTTCGGCGAATTCATGATCAATTCCCCAGATAAGGTCATGATGTTGATTAACATATTTAGCAAGATCAGATAAGGTAGTACCAATTTCTGCTACTTGTTCTTTGGTAAGAGCTATGGCATAGGTATTATTTATATTGGAGCGATCTAACCAGACAATACCATTCTTTTCTAAATCTTCTGTTTTTACTTTATTATATAATTCGACCGGGTCGGTAATTACTTCTTCGTGTTTTAAGTAAACCAAAGAAGCAGTTCCGGTATATTCTGCATATAGATCAGTCTGTCCGGATGTCAATCCTTCTCGGGTGATTGCACTACCGGTCCCAAATTTCTCTGTTACTTCAAACCCGCTGTTTTCTAATAAAATTGACATTATATTTCCTAAAACATATTGTTCGGTAAAGTTTTTAGCACCAACTGTAATTTCTTTCTTTGCCAGAGCGAAAGTGGCAATAGTTCCAACCAGTAAAAAAATCACGACAAGTAAAATTGTAAATTTCTTCATTTTTTTTCTCCTTTTATTTTTTTATTTTCTTGCTTTTAGCCCTTTTGGGGTTATTGTTTTTTCAACCCGGGCTAAAATTGTATCTACAATAATAGCCATTAAAGCTGAACAAAATGCGCCTGCAAAAAGAGCTTCGGGTTTATTAAGTTTTAACCCGATAAAAATTAGGTCTCCTAGTCCACCTCCTCCTATGACCGAGGCAACAACAGTCGTCCCTATAATAATAGTAGATGCGCTGCGGATACCTCCCATAATGACCGGTATAGCAATGGGAATCTTTATTTTCCATAAAATCTGATTGCGGGTAAACCCCATGCCTTTACCGGCTTCTATAATACTTTGGGGGACGCTTAGAATCCCCGAAGTAGCATTAAAAACAATAGGTACCAGACTATAAATGATTAGAGAAATAATTGCTGGTACAGCACCAATACCCACATAAATAAATACTAAAGCAATAACAGCAATAGAGGGGACTGCCTGGGCTGCCCCGGTAATAGAAATAATTACTTTTCCAATCTTTTCTCTTCCTTCTTCTGTAGCTATTATGCTCAAAGTTACTCCTATAATTATTGCAATAATGAGTGATATTATAAAAAGCCAGAAATGTTGAAGAGATAATCTAAGAATTTTATTATAATTTTCGAGAAAATAATTAAGGAATGTCATGTGTGTCTCCGGTTATTATGTTTTTATTTGTTAACTTCTTCAAATATATTGTTTAATTTAATTATCCCTACAAATATTTTTTTCCGGTTAACTACAGGCAATAATTTTTCACCACTTCCTAACATTGTAGAAAGGGTTTCGCTTAAAGTGTTATTTCTTTCTGCAAAAATGGGGCTATCATCAAAGTTAATTTCTACTTGTTCATTCTTTTTAGATTTCTCCAGCCAATAACGGCCTATAAGCTTATTGTCTTTATCCAGAACAAAAGCTATGTTTGCTTTCTTTTCCTGAAGTTTTTTAGTGATTTCTCTTTCTGTCTCTTCATCAGAGACAGTAACAAAATTATCTTTAAGAATAAAGTCCTTTGTTTTTTTTAGGGAAAGGGCTTTGATGCTTCGCTCTTGTCCCAGCAATTTTTCCACAAATTTATTTGCAGGGTTAGCCAGTATCTCGGCTGGATCGTCGTATTGGACCAAACTACCATCCTTAATAATTGCAATTTTGTCTCCTAATTTGATAGCTTCGTTGATATCATGAGTTACAAAAACAATGGTCTTTTTAATTTCTTCCTGGATTTCCAGAAAGGAATCTTGTAATTTTAAGCGATTTATTGGATCGATTGCTCCAAATGGTTCATCCATTAGCAAGACTTCCGGATCAGCACCTAAGCACCTGGCAAGACCAACCCTTTGTCTTTCTCCTCCAGAAAGCTGTAGGGGATATTTATAGGCAAAATTAATATCCAGGGTTACTATATCCAATAATTCTTCTACCCTTTTTTTAATTTTCTTTTCATCCCATTTTAGTAAACGCGGTACAGTAGCAATATTATCGTAAACAGTGAAGTGGGGGAAAAGGCCTATTTCTTGAATCACATATCCAATACTTCTTCTTAATTTTACCGGGTCTATTTTATTGATCGAAACCCCGTTTAATTTAATATCTCCTTTATTGTATTGTGTCAGGCGGTTAATCATTCTCATAGTTGTAGTTTTTCCGCAACCGGAAGGACCAATCAGCATAGTTAGTTTCCCTTTTTCAATATTTAAACTAAGATTATTAACTGCTACTTTTTCCCCAAATCTTTTGGTTACATTAATTAATTCGATCATAGCAGGATTCTCCTTTTCTTTTATCTTTTAATTTTTAAACCTTTAGGAGTAACCCAATCTTCTACCGTAAGTAAAAAGTAATTTACCCCAATTCCTAAGGCGGAAACCAGGATGGCTCCAACCAATACCATTTTTAAATTAGAACGACCGATTCCAGCGAAGATAAAAAAACCCAACCCACCGGCAGCTACCAGAGAAGCAAAGGTAGCAACACTGACACCCAATACAATAGCATTACGAATACCGGCCATAATTACCGGTATTGATAAAGGAATTTTTATTTTCCATAAAATTTGTTTACTGGACATCCCCATACCCTTAGCCGCTTCTATCATTCCCTGGGGAACTTGATTGAGGCCTATATATGTATTTCGGGTAATAGGAAGAAGTGAATATAAAGCTATTGCAATAATTGCCGGGACCATCCCTAATCCCAAATTAAATGGTGCTAATAAAATAACCATAAAACCAAATAAAGCCAGACTTGGTATGGTCATTAAAATACTGGTAATATAAATAACAAACTTAGCCAGCTTGGGTCGGGGGGAAATATAGAAACCTAATGGAACACTTACAATAAGTGATATCGGAATACTAATAGCAATAATTTCTAAGTGCCTTAGTAATTCTTTTAAAATTATTCCCTGGTAATAGCCCAAGAATTCCATAAAAGAAATTTCCATTTTATTTTGTGCTTCCTCTCTTTTATATTTTAGCTACTTTTAATTTTTTCCAACTTTTTTTGAATATCTTTTTTAGCTAATTTTTCAGTTTCCATCATAGAGGATATTTTTTGAATCGATGAGAGAATAAGATTTTGTTCCCAGTCTTCCAGTTTATTGAACTTTTGAGTAAACTCTTCGTTTAAAAGAGAAGGTTTTCGCCCAATGGTTATTTTCCCTTTTTCGGTTATTTTAATAACTAACCTTCTTCGGTCCATTGCCTTAGCCTTAGAGGTTATAATTATATAGAATTCTGGCTCGTTTATTTTATCCTCTCTTGCTAAGCTAATTAGTTCCTGATAAAATTTGTCGAATTTAGTTAAAAAATTCAACCTATCGAGACACATTAATTTTCTCTCCTCTTTTTTTATAAGGGGTAAGTAAAATCTGATTAAAAATCCGGCCGCTGGGATTCGATTCCTTAATTTAAAATCTAATCATCTTTTTTCATTTGTTATCGATTATCTTTAATCTTTTTTTAAATCCTTCTGTTTTGTTAATTTATTTTGAATTTTCCAAAAACTTTGCTGCTGAGGTTATATGTCTTGCCGCCTTTTCGACTATTGAGGGGTTAATATTGTGAACCTCTTCCCAGCCTTTTTGTATAGAATCGGTATGTTCTCGGGCAGCCCAAGGGCCAGTCCCCACTTTAAAACCATTAGCCCATTTATATAAAGGTGGCAACTTAATATTAAAATTCTCTATGTAGGCCATTACATCTTCGTGACCCCAATTATAGATGGGGGAATAATAGACTACACCGTGTTTATTTATATCCATACCATCTTTGCCAGGGTCATTTCCGTCTTTTATCCGCCTGCCAACCAGAAGCATGTCAATTTCCTCTTCTTTAAAATACCACTTCTGCCCGGTATTTTGAACAATCTTGTACCAGACAGAAGCTATTTTTCTATGCTGAGGAAAGAGCATATGCCGGTTTTTTGACAGCCATTTTAAATCCTGACCGGTATTAACAACTTCCAGGTTATCCGGACCATGTTTATTAACCCAGTTAATCACTTCGGGATATTCAAGATTACTTCTAACCCAGAAGGTTCGATTGATGCCGATCTGCTGGCACATATGCTGCACAACAATAGAATCTTTACCACCACTCCAGGATACTGCCACTTTCTTCCCCACAATCTTCTTTTTGATCTCCTCTTGAGTTTTATTCTTCAAACAAATTATCCTTTTTTGATACTCTGGATCTACTTCCAATCTTTCTCTTATTCTTTCCAAAGCTTCCATCCATTCATCCTGCTCTATTTGCTGTTTAATTCCTAAGATAATACCAACTCCTTTTTTTAATTTTAGGATATATTTTTAATTATTATATAGCCTTATTTCCTAGATATCCCCTTCTTTTAATCTTATTTAAATCCTTCTATTTTGTTAATTTATATTTCCTTATATCTTCTTTTAATTCTTTGCCTGATCTATAAGATATTAGGGCCACTACCGAGAAAATTAATATTGAAATCAAATGCCACTACATTATTTTAATTACCCCTTTTTTAATTTTTGCCAAGCAAAAATGCTTCATATTAAAAGACTTAATGTTTCATGGACTATTTCTAATGAAATAATTCATGAAACAAATGTGTTTAATTATAAGAATTTAATTACCTTCTTTTTTGTTTTTTTGCTAAATAACTATTGGGGGTTTTGATTAATTTTTTGTTTGTCGTTTATTATATTGTAATTAATTATGCTATAAATATTAACAATGCGGTTAAATGCGGTAACGCATGACTAATAAAATAAGTAAATATGTTGTAAGCAGGAATAGCTATTCGAAGGAATACTGAAGAGATTTGAATATAAATTTTAGCTGTTTTTTAATAGTATTTTTTAACATTGTATTATAAATTATACTTGATTTCTCCTAAAAAATCAAATGTACGAATTACCTCGTTAAAAAAGCTACTTATTTACTGAGCACGATTAACGGTTTTTTATCACGCTTTAATCCTTCCGGAATCAATCCATTCTTTTATTATTTCCCCTCTCTTTTCTTCCAGGACAATCCAAAAGTTATCGGGCTATTGACTTGGTACGCCTTCCCTATTTGAGAAAATGGGATGTGTCCCTAATTAAGGAATTGCCCCTTCGGTGCTTTTTTTAAAAAGCTCTCCAGAGTTCTGTCCGGCAACAGTCCTTTTGCCTGAAAGTTTCAATACTTTTGGTACCTTGCCTCTTCGGCTCTTTTTCTTTTATGATGAGAAGAAAAAGACTCTCCTGTTACCTTCATACAGGTTACAAAATTTAATTTAATAGATTTATGGAAGATAAAATATTTATTTACATTAAATATTTTACTCTATATATTATATACTACGCTTACTTTAAAAATCCTTCATTTTCTGAAAAATAATTCATAAAAATAAAAAGCCCTTCAGTAAAATCGCTGAAAGGCTTTGTTTATAAGGATTTGGTGGAGGCGGCGAGATTCGAACTCGCGTCCAAAGATATTTCAGTAAGAACCGCTACGAGCGTAGTCTATGATTTTTTTTCTCGCTCTTTTTACCTCCCATAGACAGGATGTAAATTAAGCCAGCCCTTAATTTTCTCTTTTACCTCCCAGGGCAGTAAGGTAAAAGATAGTCTACTTTAGGTTACACCCGTAAAAGTCTCGTAGACGCAAGACCAGTACAGACGAGCAGCCTAAATTAGGCTGCTAATGCTAATTCGTTTCTAGCAATTAATGTTTTTCCACGGTTTTACGAGGACATGGAACCTCGACTCGCTGTTCTTACCTCTCTTATCTCTGTCGAAACCTATCGCCCCCATTTTTTATTCTTTAATTCTCTTTCTACTTCTCTTCGGGCATCTTTCTCGGCCAATGCTTCCCGTTTATCGTATAATCTTTTTCCCTTGGCCAGAGCCAATTCAATCTTGGCATGACCTCTTTTAAAATAAATTCTCAAAGGCACCAGGGTTAAACCTTTCTCCTCAACCTGCCCTCTTAAACGGTTAATTTCTCGTTTGTGCATAAGTAATTTACGTTTCCTTATGGGGTCAACATTGAATATGTTGCCGAAGATATAAGGCGAAATATGCATATTCATAATATAAAGTTCGTTATTTTCAAATTGAGCGAAACTTTCGCGTAAACTAACCTTGCCTTCTCTTAAAGACTTTACTTCTGTTCCTTTTAGGACCAATCCAACCTCATAAGAGTCTAATACACTATAATCATGTCGTGCTTTTCTATTTACAGCTACATTTTTTACTTCATCTTTATTGGTAACGCTCATATTTTTCCCCTTATCCAGCAATTAAATTATAGCATAAATGAGGGGAATTTTCAATAAAAAGAATGGCAATGACAGTAATTTTTAATTTAAAGGGTTTCTCTTATTTGACTTGCTTTTTGGAATTCTTCTTTTAAACTGCTGGGATCGTTTTTAAGTTTTTCTTCTATCACACCAAGATAATTTCTAAATTCCTGTATCATTTCCAAAATATTTTGTTGATTAGTATTACAGATATCTTCCCATATCTTATAAGGACTGGAGGCAATTCGGGTCATATCTTTAAATCCCTCTCCGATAGCTTTGAAATAATTATTATTATTTTCCCGTAGAGACAATTCACCTATTGTATTGATCAGGGAAACCGCGATAATCTGGGGCAGATGGCTCACTGCACCAACAATTCTGTCGTGCCCGAGAGGATCTAAAATAAGTTTCTTTGCACCCACTAACCTGACTAATAAAAATATCTTTTCGAGTGCTAATAAATTACTTTTAGGTGTAGGAGTTAGGATATAAGTTTTATCTTGAAAAAGATGAGGTTTTGCTGACTCTACGCCATATTCTTCTGAACCCGCCATGGGATGACCACCGATAAAGAAGACATCTTTAGATAATACTTCATTGGCTCTTTCTACAACTTGCCCTTTGGTACTGCCAGTATCAGTTACCAGACATCCTCTCTTAAGAAAGGGATTAATTTGGGGCAATAAATCTAAAATTGTTTTTACAGGTGTGGCAATAATTACTATATCAGCTTCTTTAATTCCTTCTTCGAGATTGACTGTGCCTTCATCAATAGCCCCTCGAGTAATTGCTTTTATGATTATTTCTGGTTTATCTATTCCTGTAATTTTGAAATTTGGGTTCTTTTTTTTTAGAGCCAATCCCAGTGAGCCGCCGATTAGACCTACGCCAACAATACTTATCTTGTTAAGGCTAAAGTCGCTTTCCTCTTCCATTTTGTTTTTCTCCTTTGTATTAGCGGGTTCGATGAATCGAGCCCCTACGTTTTTGATATAGAGATTGCTTCGTTGCTCCGCTTCTCGCAATGACAGAATATAGGGAAACTCCTCGCAATGACAGAATAGGGAATAGATTCCCTCTTTCGAGGGAATGACAAATATATTAGTTGATCAATTTATTTATTTATTTCACTACTTTCTTTTTTCAAAAAGTCTTGAAGGGCATGGATAGCCAGAATATAACTCTGGCAGCCGAACCCAGCAATCTGTCCTACACAGGCAGGAGCAGTTACCGATTTACCTCGAAAATCTTCCCGGGAAAATATATTGGAAAGATGAACTTCAATTGTTGGAATTAGACAGTCTCTAATAGCATCGGCAATAGCATAACTATAGTGAGTATAAGCGGCAGGATTGATAATTAAGCCATCAACCTGGGAAGAGAATTGCTGAATAGATTCTATAATCTCTCCCTCGAAATTAGATTGCTTTATAGTTAATTCAATATTTTCCTTTTTGGCAAAAGAATCAATTTTGTGATTCATTTCTTCCAGGGTTAAATCTCCGTAAATCTTCTGATCCCTTTTTCCGAGCATATTTAAATTTGGTCCATTAATTATTCCTATCTTCAACATAATTTCCACTCCTTTTTAAATTCTTCTAAAGCTTTTATTGCTTCTTTTTTATTTATGTTGTCAATTAAGACAACTTTCCCCAAGGCTTCCGGTAGAATGAAGGTTATTTTACCCTGAGAATTTTTTTTATCTAAAGTTAAGGTTTCCCAGAACTTGTTGTAGTCTATGTTTTTAAGGTAGTTAAATATAGATTCCCGCTTTCGCCTGTCTGCGTGCACTGCACAGGCAGGCGGGAATGACAAAGAAGGGGGCGGGAATGATAATATTTGTTTAATTTGTTCTTCGAGATCTTGTGAACATATTCCTCTGTTGCAAGCTATTTTAGTCTCGATTAACATACCTAAGGCCACCGCCTCTCCATGGCTTAAATCTTGATATCCTGCTTCTACTTCCAGTGCATGGCCAATACTATGTCCAAAGTTTAGCACCTTACGCAATCCTCTTTCCCAGGGATCTTTTAAAACTAT
>Ga0265593_1000785_pt1 | contig 16189 bp, 22 predicted proteins | sample saktaG_8_FD_190136 | JGI IMG/M metagenome (GOLD analysis project Ga0265593, IMG submission 190136) | Saline water microbial communities from Sakinaw Lake, British Columbia, Canada - sak_2011_5_24_36m | ecosystem: Environmental > Aquatic > Non-marine Saline and Alkaline > Saline ...
CACGCGGCGGATTTTAAATTCGCTCGGCAAAACGGGCGAGCCGTTTTTAATCGACGAGAGGATTTTCCAAGCCGCGGAAATCGGCAGGATTCATGCAAAAGCAGCATGATTTTTGGCGAAGGTATTGTTCAACATAAACAGTCTTTAAATTTAAAAGCCATGAAGAAAATTAAAATTTTAGCGTTAATTAGTGCATTAATGATTAATGGAATAGCATCAGCAGATTTAAATACAGGATTGATAGCACATTATTCATTTGATAACAATACCGATGATGAAACTGGTAATGGCAATAATGGTATTCAGTATGGCGGTATAACTTATATTGATGGTGTTATTGGAAAAGCGGCAAGATTTGATGGAGTTGATGATTTTATTAGAATAACTTCTAGAAGCAACGTTTCTTCTATCGGAGACTTTTCTATTTCAGTATGGACATATTTAGTTGACTTAAATAATCATTCGGGCTACAAATTTGATAGGCAATATATTTTCGATAGACATTCACATTCTAGTACAGTAATTAGCGATTTTTATAGACCAGGATTTGATCTATTTTATGATGGTTACAATAGTATACAAGAGATACATGACTTCATTATGTATACTTCTCCTAAGTATTCTTATCTTGAGCAAAATACATCATTTGCCGTAAAAGGCAAATGGCTTCACCATGTCTTTATTAAGTAGGTTGGCATAAAAATCGTTATACGATCATAAATCATCAATTATTATTATTTTGATAACCTAACATAGCAGATAACATGATGATATTTAAAGATTTTTATTTATGCAAATAATTATTCAATCATCATAATTTAAAATTATTACACATGTAATATTTAATATGACAATCTACTTAGAAAGAACGGTGTAGATTACACTTACATTAATAGTAACTTGGTAAAATCTACCTATTCTACAGATAATAAGAAAAACACTTTATTGGATATGCAACATGATTGGTTTATTGGAACATTTTCAGGAAATAATCCAAATTATAATGGTGGTAGTTATAATAATTACTCATTTTATGGTTTACTTGATGATATGCGCATCTACAACCATGCTCTTAGTGATTCTGAAGTTGTTGACCTTTTTAATTTAGCTTTACTGCGTAAAGGTGATAAGGGAGATAAAGGCGACACAGGACTTAAAGGGGATACTGGACTAACAGGTTTGCAAGGATTACCTGGCAAAGATGGAGCACAAGGACTACCTGGAAAAGACGGAGCTGCTGGTAAAGATGGAGCACAAGGACTACCTGGGAAAGACGGAGCTGCTGGCAAGGATGGAGCACAAGGACTACCTGGGAAAGACGGAGCTGCTGGCAAGGATGGAGTACAAGGACTACCTGGCAAAGACGGAGCTGCTGGCAAGGATGGAGCACAAGGACTACCTGGCAAAGACGGAGCTGCTGGTAAAAATGGAGCACAAGGACTACCTGGAAAAGACGGAGCTGCTGGCAAAGATGGAGCACAAGGACTACCTGGAAAAGACGGAGCTGCTGGTAAGAATGGAGTGCAAGGACTACCTGGCAAAGATGCCAAAATTCCACCTACTTGCGTGGGAAAAGGCAATGCCTTGCAATTTGATGGCAATAACTGGCTTTGTAATAAAACCTCAAGTTAAAAATAGCTGATAGCAGAGGTAAGAGTAAACTTAAATTCGTCTAACTCAACGTTCCAGCGGAGCTTCGCTACGCTACGCCCGCTGAACTTTGCGTTAGGCGTAATTTTTGGTAACTTTTTAGAGGGGAAGGCTCCATGTCATTTGAAACAATTGCCTCATTTCAAAATGAGCGGCATACCTATGATGTTCATAAACATGAAACAACTTATTCGCCACCGCATGTAGGGGAAAACGCTTATTATGTTGTCCAGGATGATGACCAGCAACGCGGTGCTTTTTGGGATGAAGATCATGCAATTGAAGTTGCTGAGGATTGGGCAGGACCTGACGCAGAAAGACTATTTTAGTCTGGTATGTTTCGGAAAACGGCTTTATTTAGGCCAACATACTCAACGCTGTATGGGTGCAATAGCAGTACTCTGTGTTTTGCGCCCAATGCATACAAAGAGCAAAATTTATGAATTACCGGCATTCTCTCTATACCTACCTGCCTAACTTGCCGTTCCAGCCGACCCGAGTTATCCGTCTCCACATTATTCGGGCTTGTCGTGCTTGGGTCACTGAATGGGGACGTCAGGGTAACAATAAAATCAGGCCAGGAAGATAAGAACAATTCTAAAGTCTGTTGAAGTACTGCTTATCATAATCGGTATAGTAGGAGGAGTTGTTTGGTTTCTTGACCCTAAAGGAAATTATGAGCCACCACTTGTTGCTATAAGCTTTATATTGCTCGTAATCGAGCTTATAAAGAATTCCCTTTTTCCAGAAATGGATGAACAACCTAATGATTTGAAGAAAATTCTTGATAAAATCGATGAGCTTAGTAACTCAAAGGACAAATCAAATATCCCGCCGCTAGGCACAAAAGTTCGCATCGCTGACAGCGATAAACTAACATATCACGATAAAACTACCTCTCCAAACTGGCTGGAAAGCAGGGATCAATACAGTAAGAGAGAGGCGACTATCCAAGGTTATCGACATGGCTACTATGTACTCGATATTGATGACGGAAAACACACTTGGCCTGGGCGATGGCTAACCAAAATTGGCTAAACGCGGTAAGGCGCAATAGCAGTACACCGTGTATTGCGCCAAACGGATAAAAAGAGCAAAATCTATGAATACCGGGCATTGTCTTTCTGCCCACCAGCCTAACCCGCCGTTCCAGCCGAGTCGGGCAGCGGTATTGTTGTTGCCCGGAAATTTTCATAAATTTTGATTGACCTTACTTGAACATATATCCACCATAGGGAGCAACAATGAAGACATTAACATTAAGAGTCAACGATACTGTCAGTGACAAGTTTGCTTGGCTTCTTGAGCATTTTTCCCCAGACGAGATAAAAATTCTTGAACAAGATGAGTTCGTTGATGATGATACTTATCTACGCACTATAGACGGCATGATAAAAAGTATCCTTGATGCTAGAAATGAGCCAGCGGAAAATGGTGTCACACTCGACAACTTGGAGTGGTGATGTATACCTTTAAGTTCATGACGCAAGCGCAGAAAGATGCGAAAAAACTTACTACCAGCGGCTTGAAGCAGAAGGCTTTAAATTTAATAACTATTATCCAGAAAGACCCGTATCAATATCCGCCTGAATTTGAATACCTCAAAGGCGACATGCAAGGATTAATCAGCAGAAGAATCAATAAACAGCACAGGTTAGTCTACGAGGTTATTGAGAAAGATAGGACAATCAAAGTTTATCGTATGTGGTCTCATTATGAATAATAGCCGGTCGGGCAATGTCTATTTGTTGCCCGACGAAAAGGACGGTAAGCAAAGAGCAAAATCCATGAATACCCGGCATTGTCTCTCTGCCCACCCGCCTAACCCGCCGTTCCAGCCGACCCGCGTGGATGGTTGGCTTATTTTTCTACCTCCTTCCGCGCGGGCGGCTGAACGGGGGCGTTAGGCGTAACCAACACAAATTAGTTCATATCTCTACACTACAGTGCTACCGTCTAACACCCCTTATCTTTACTTTAATCCATGAAAAGGTTTTTATCATGAAGAAAATATTAATATACATTGTGTTGAGTTTTTATTTTGTGCCAGTAATCGCATTTTGTGATCAATTTGCCTGGTATGGTTATATCAAAAATGGCGCAGGAAGTTACGATACACGAGATTTACGAGTTTATGAGTATGGCAAAGGTAATGATACTGGTGAGAAATGGAATTACTGCATTCATGCTGCTACTGCTGCTGCGTTAAATATTCGCCTTGGTCGTAGCAGTGTTACTCTTGATGGAATGCATCAAGGATTTAGTAAATATCAATCGTATAACGCCAATCCAGCAAGATTAGGAAGTCTTTCTTGGGTTAGGCAACTTTCATTTAGTGACGGACTAGTTCCAGATATGAAAGCAGTTTTAAATGATAGTATTTATTATGGTGATGGAACTGCACTATTTCAAAAAATAAAAGATGCCGCTCAATACAATAATCCAATTGTAGTTGCTGTAACGAGCTATAGTCCTAAAAGTCCCACTGCTGATGCAGATAAAGTATATTCAGTTGTTAGAGGATTTTGGAAGAGCAATGTTGGTCATGGATTACTCATTACAGGTTATATTGAATTAGATAAAAATAATTATGATAATAATTTGGTAATGATTAGAGACCCATTTATAAGTCAACCAATGGTATCAATTTATACAAATCTTTTTGATTATACAATACCTGTGGGTACGTTAAATGGATTGATTCAGAATAGTGGTTGAAAATACAATTTGATGCTTTTTAAAACGGAAACAAACGCCAATCTAAAATTGCTATTTGGAGTACAAAACAAATATATTGAGGAATCTAGCCAAAAATATACTTGGTATTTTGGTAACAAATCACTCTATAACTACACCTGCTTCACATCTTATACATGCCAAGATTTCACAAATGGAAAAAAATTTGCAGTCCGTAATTCAGATAATTCTATCATTTACAATGATGGAAACTCATCTAAATGGTATTACCTGTAGATTGAACCTGTAGCGCGAAGGCTGGGGTGAGCTTGCGAACCCCAGCAAAATTAACAACTAAGCCTAACTCAACGTTCCAGCGGAGCTTCGCTATCGCTCAGCCCGCTGAACTTTGCGTTAGCATACAACCACATATCAAGGCTCCAACGCGGTAAGGCGCAACTCAGTAAGGCGCAATAGCGGTACTCCGTGAATTGCGCCGAATGTAATTCAAGCTTTGGCGCAATACGGCTTACACCTATTGCGCCCTACGGGCTACGGGCTTTTAAGTTTCGTCCGTTTAGTCTTGCTTAGTTTTTACAGCTTTTCAGTTTCGGAATTTAGGTCGATTTTGAAAAAGAGATTTTTTTGATGAGAGTTATTGGTTTTTTTTGGGTAGCTTTAATGTTACCTGCATGTTCAGAACAAAATACTACAAATAGTTTTAAACTAGAGGTAAATGCTTTAGAATATTTTCTATTTTTTCCAGATGTAAAACCACCATTAAATTCAGCTGAAGATGCTATGAAATATGCTATACATAGGCCAACAATATTAGTGTCATTACAAAATGCACAAAGGGATGCTGGATATTTACGATGGGTTGTAACTGTAAATATTCGGAAAGACACCTATTCACCTTCTTGGGAGGTTTATATTAACTCATCAGGTAAGATACCATCATTCTCCTGTGTTACAACTTTCACTTTTGACGGTGAATCAATATCTTCTTCTAATGGTTTGTCGTTAAATTACTGTCGTTACAACAAATAAAAATGAGGTGCTAAAGTGAAACTTTCATATATAATTCCAGTTTTGTGTATTACTCAGACAACAGTTCTAGCGCAAGGAACATCACCAAATATTTTTTCACTAAGTAAGTTGGCATAAAAATCGTTATACGATCATAAATCATCAATTATTATTATTTTGATAACCTAACATAGCAGATAACATGATGATATTTAAAGATTTTTATTTATGCAAATAATTATTCAATCATCATAATTAAAAATTATTACACATGTAATATTTAATATGACAACCTACTTAACAGATCAAGTTATTTCAATGAAGGCAAACGTAAACAAAGATACCATTACATTTTCTGAGTTTTCTCAAGGTACATCAATATCCAATCAATATTTAAACTACGGAATTCTATTTGGTGGGGATAGCCCTTTCATTACAAGTGATGACTCTAATTCAACAAGCCCAGTATTATCAGGAACACCTATATTTAATGGTGCAATTGAAGGTATTTTTGTTGATCCTAGCGATGGCAAAACATCTATTTTCGTTCAGTCAATTACATTAGATGCTGGGTATTTCAATGAAATAGGTTCAACACGAATCGAATGGTTTGATGCAAAAGATACGAAATTAGGGCAACGTGCAAACTCTCAAATTGGTATTGAGAGTTTTACTCTGAAGGGAGGCAATATTGCACGTTGGCGAATATCAATTTTTAAGGATGAACCATCTGGTTATGCCATTGATAATGTTACAATAGGATCTGCTCAAGCCTCTATTTTATTCAGAGAAACTAGAGAAAATGAAAAAGATGGTAGCTGGGGATTTGGCAATGACGAGATTCCCGGATGGGATCATACTGCCTTTCAAATGGATAACTTGGTTTATGAATCTCATCCAGGATACCCAACGGGTACCTACATTAGTGATGATGGGAAAGAATCTGCTTTCGTAAGAGAATACAATGGTGTTCAGGCACAACACACAAAAGCAACTTTTAGGCACGAGTCCACAGATGCAATCTCACCACTGAAAGAAATTGAGGAAATTCCAGTTGATCGACCTCTAGCTGAAAAAATGAAGCAAGCCATTGAAACTCAGTTAGCTGGTAGTGCTGAGTTTTCATTTTTTAATATTAGCAGTATTGATGGATTTAAAGAAACATTAGCCCCAGAAGTACAAAAAGGTGGCTTATTAGCCAATGGAAAAAAGGGGTTTACTTGTGTTGGGCTTGTGGAATGGTCTGCCGAACAAGCTGGAAAAAACGAAGGACAGGGGTTTATCCCCAATTCTTTTGAAAAAATACCGAAACTAGGACTTCCAACACTATCTCCACAGCTTCTTAATTATTTTATGAAAGCTAGCAAAATTGCTACCGATACTATTAATGTCGCAAATGATATAAAAGAATGGTTTCAAGGTGTATTCGACCCAGTCGATTTTTTAATTACTGACCCGCTCGGTAGAAGGGTAGGTTATAACAAGAAACTTGGTGAACTAAATGAAATTCCAAAAGCCTTTTATAGTGGTAATGGCAAATTAGAACAATTTTTTATTCCCAATCCTGTGCCTGGAGTCTATACCATTCAATTAGTTGGTTTAGGTCAAAAAGTAGTAGGTGGCGTGGCAACAAAACAGCGATCGCAAGGAGTTATTGAAGAAATGCTTGCATTGGGTGAAACAAAAAATGTTATTTTAACTATTGAGGCAGTTACCAGCGCACCAGGCGACGTAAATAAGGATGGAGTGATTAATAACTTGGATGTTTCAAAGTTGAATTCTATGCTCAAAACATTTACTGACAATCCTAATGATCCTGGTGATCTTGATGGTGATGGTGTTTTATCAACAGCAGATATTGCATTACTGGAAAAGCTGGTGTCTTCATTAGACGAAGAACAAGCACCTAAAGCAAATGCTGGGGATAACCAAACAGTAGCATTGGGAAATACTGTTACGTTAAATGCAAGCAGAAGCTATGATCCTGACAACAAGCCATCCTCTCTAACTTATATGTGGGCACAATCAGGAGGAGCTAACGTTAGATTGAATAACCAGAATACTATTTCTCCTAATTTCACTCCCACTTCCAAAGGTACATATGAGTTCACGTTAGTGGTAAATGATGGTAAAAACAATAGTAAGCTTGATACTGTTGACATTACAGTTGGTGGTACTGATAAAGAACCTCGCCCTAGTCCCATCATTACTCTTAACAATACTACTTTATATCTACAGCTAATTGCTGGAAGTAAAATTGAATACAATGCTGATTGGTGGGTGGTTGCCGCTACGCCTTCGGGACATTGGTATTATTATGTTTACCCAAATCAATGGATAGATGGAGGGACTGATTTAACACAATTATCTCCTGCTTACCAAGGCCAATTATTCGATTTAGCAGCTTTTGAGTTAGTTAATACCTCCAATGTTCCAAGTGGTACTTATACGGTCTATTTTGGGGTAGATACGAAAATGAATGGTTTATTAGATTTTGACTATCTGGATTATTCTGCTTTTGAGCTGAAGGTACCGTAAAATATCGGTTACAAGCTAGGTGGGTAGGGCCGTAGGGCGCAATAGCAGTATTCCGCGTATTGCGCCGGATGGAAAAAAAGAGCAATATCCATGTGTTCCCGGCATTGTATCGCTGCCCACCCGCCTAACCCGCCGTTCCAGCCGACCCGCGAGGACATTTGCCGTGTTCATTCTGGCTCCTTCTGCGCGGGCGGCTTTACGGGGGCGTTAGGCATTTTTTAGGAGAAAATTATGGCTCGTTTTACACCACAATGGTCTAACGCTCAACGCATAACTGAAGCGATAACGCGATCAAAGGAGTTTATGCCAGATAACATAGCTCATCAAATTGATGCTTTACTGACTCCAGAAGCACTTGGGATTTTGGTTACAACATTAACTATTTGGGCAGGCTCACACTTTTTTGGTGTAGGGGAGATAGTGGATGTTGGCCTCCTTTTGGTAGGTGCTTTTTTCGTAGGATGGTCGATAACAGATGTAGCAAACAATCTTTTGATATTTTCAAATAAAACCATCAATGCTCGAAACGATGAAGATCTAAATATTGCGGCTAGAGCATTTGCAGCAGCCGTTATAACCGCTGGATTGACTGCTGTAATGGCACTTCTTCTGCGAAAGAGTGCTACACAGTTACAAGTTACTCGTGGTGCGAGCGTAAGTCAGGTTATACGTCGCAGAAATTCTCTAGGTCTGGCTCAAGTAGGGGCTGACCCGCAAGCAGGGCAAATTTGGCGGCAACCATCAATAATTCAAGATGCCTCATTACCAGCGGGAGAAGGTGCGACAACAGCTTTCGGGGATGTTACTTATTCGACTGCGGGTTCAGCTACGGAGCAACAACTTGTCAGAGTCCATGAACTAGTACACTCGTTCCTTTCGCCTCGTCTTGGTATATTGCGGACATTTCGCGCCAGACTTGCGATGTCAGCTTATATGCGTTCGGCACTTCTTCAATACATTGAGGAAGCATTAGCAGAAAGTGTTGCCCAAATGTCAGCTCACGGTATCGTTGGTCTCCTTCAAGGCATTAGGTTTCCGATTGCAAACGGATACATGACTCTTCAACAACTCGTATCGGAAGGTGTCGAGATCGGAACTATTTCAGTTGGAACACAGCGATTTTCAGTACAGGTAATTATTACCTCTCCCCCCTCGGTGCGCGTAGCAAATTGAGTGAACGTAGATAATGGATACTGTAGAAAAACATATTATTGAAATTGCAAAAGCATTTGCTGCTGAAAAAGGCTGGTCATGGCTTGAGCCTATTGAAGTACGGCTAACGTCAACTTCTTCCGGTGATAAAGCATGGTCTGTATTAACAAACGCATATGCTAGAGGCCGCAACATCCGTCTTCTAATACTGGATTCTGATTTGGCTGTAATTGAATTTTCATATTTGCCTAGATAATTCTACGCGGTAAGGCATTGTGGCGGTACTCCGCGTATTGCGCCGAATGAATAAAAAGAGCAAAATCCACGAATGCCCGACACCGTATCTCTGCCCCCCTGCCTAGCCAGCGTAGCTAGGTATTTTCAACCTGCTCCAGAGTAGTCAATGGGAACCCTTCAGAAAATCCAACAACGGATAATTGATCGTGACTACTTTATGTCTTCCCACGCAGAGGAAGAGATGCTAGATGATGGTCTTGAACGAAAAGATATAGAAAATGCGATTCTCAAAGGACGGATCGAAAAGAAGCTAACACATGATTCCCGTGGCACACGATAGCGAATAGAAGGGCCAGCATTAGATAAACGGCCAATTCACGTTGTATGCAGATTTAGGGAAAGCGACAATCTCCTTATAATCACCGTATATACATTATAGAGGCAAGTTATGAAATGTGAATTCTGTGGCGGAGAAACTACGCTAAAGCGAGTGAAGCGCCAGCATTGGCTGCATGGTAAGCTATATATAGTGGAAAATATGGAAGCAGAAGTATGCACTGAGTGTGGGGAAAGATATTACCACGCCAAAACATTGGACGCTGTTGATGCATTTCTTTCAAAGCAACACGCAGTCGAAGAAAGACTCAGTGTCGAAGTAGTTCGTTTTAACCAAAGGGCAGCCTAACCCGCCGTTCCAGCCGACCCGCGCACATCGCTTGCCGTTGGGTGTTCCGGTTCCGCCGTGGGCGCGGGCGGCTGAACGGGGTCGTTAGGCTTGTTAATATAGGAGGATAGGTGAGCGCCAAATCCAAGAAAAATAGCTATGTGCCTGCTAGGGGAAGGGCAACGACAATCATCGTATTGTTTTGGATTACCATTGTCGTCAAGGCTGTGGCAATAATCAGCGGCATTGCACCATATAGCCTTCTGACTGAGGCCGCACGCCACAAATATTTTCCTCACATCTACTATAATAATTTGTATATTGCAGCATTGGGATATAAACAGTTTATTTTTATAGTTACAGCAATTGCTTATCTTATGTGGTTTTACCGGGTGCATAAGAATCTTCCATCTCTTTGCGTTACTAGATTGGAGTATAAACACTGGTGGGCTATTGTTGGCTTTTTCGTACCATGGCTAAGTATTGTTCGTCCTTATCAAGTTGCACAGGAAATATGGAAAGCCAGTGATCCTGCCCAATATGACAATCAAAATTTAATAGCTTGGCAAAAACTATATGATTCCTCCCATATATTTCTCTGGTGGACACTTTTCTTATTGGGAGTTTACTATAACGAGTTGGCTAACAGCGCGAAGGATGTTATTGTGGCAATGCGGGCTGGCTTTGCATCAGATATTTTGCATATCATTTCTGCCTTCTTTGCTATATCCGTAGTTAAGGAAATCCAAAAGCGGCAGGCAAAGCGATATTGCATATTAACAGCAGCTACCCTTGGAAATTCAACCAATAACTAACAATCGCATCAACCTGTAACCCGTATTCGGAGCGTAAGCGACAATCCGCCGTAGGGCCGTAGGATGGGCTGAGCTTGCGAAGCCCGTCAATCGCGAATGATGCGCCTCCTTTGTCGTCAAATCCTACGATGTCAACGCTGCGCAATGTCTGCCCACAACATGTAAGCCTTGCAATCATCCGGCAATGACGTACAATATTCTCCATGCACACCGTCGCCGAAACCGAAGTATTCCAGCGTTACGCAGCCTCGATATGGTCGGAAGCTGAGTGTGTCGAGTTCATCACTTGGATTGCAGCCAACCCGCTTGCGGGGGATGTGATTTCTGGTTCTGGCGGTTGCCGCAAGGTGCGATGGGCTCGATCCGGCATGGGTAAACGCGGCGGTGCACGGGTAATTTATTTCAACGGCGAGGATGGTCGCGTATGGTTGTTGATCGCCTATGCCAAGGCTAAATTTGACAATCTGCCAACGGATTTTCTTGCCAATCTCAAAGCAGAGGTGGAGCGTGGATAAGGAGATGGAACAGTTTCAGAACGATTTACTGGCATCTGTCCGACAAATGAAGGCGGGCAAAGCAGCGCGAATAACGAATGTCAATATCCCTTCCATTGTCGCTGCTCGCAATACCTTGGGGTTGTCGCAGTCCCGGTTCGCCGAACTTCTGGGTGTTTCCAAGCGCACACTTCAAGAGTGGGAACAGGGGCGGCGCACTCCAAACGGGGCAGCCAAAACGCTTTTGCGTGTTGTTGAACGGCATCCAGAGGTGCTGCGTGAGCTTTCAGCGTGACATAATTTTCCGTGTGGATTTAGGACGCAAGGATGCGTAAACCGTATTGCGCCGAATAGTAATAGGATCAAAAGCAAGATCAAGAGCCGGGTAGGGTGGGCAAACGGCTTTATCGTTTGCCTACGCGGAACCAACGGCAATCCCCGGCGGAATGGTGGGCAAGCAAAAAGACGCTTGCCCACCCTACGGTTTAGCTAGGTAGCCTTGTAGATCGGTCAACGTTTTTCTGTTGCCCGACATCTTGATGTTCCAACATGATAACGTGCATTCCTAGGCGCTAAACTAACATTTCCGATGAAAGAGCGCGTTAGGATGGATAGATGCATGGATGCCGAACCTATCATTTGAATAGCCTGCCGATATGTTTCGTTTCGCTGACTTTCTACCCCATTCATGGCCCTATTGGTCTGGAAATGGGGCGGATTTGTTTGAATTGACAACCGGCACATATCACATCATAACGGAAGTTTGCCAATGGAAACCCGACATAGGCCAACCAGCCTTGGACAGGCTTCGTCGAGCCTTTCGGCCAGACCAATGGAAGGCTCAACCAAAGGCAATATTTTTCTTGATTATTATGTGGATAGGTTATTCATTGGAAAATCGATGTTCCAACCAAACCAATGGGCTGCCCGACCGAATGTCTGGACCACTAAAGCAGATGCCGGAGCCTTCTAGGCCAATGTCTGGGCGACTGGAACAAAAGCAGGAAGCTGCCAGCCAACTATTTCAAGCATCCAGCCATGTGAAAAACTGCTAGAATGGTGTGTTTACATAACCGACAAAAGGAAAAATATCGTGTCTAAGTCTGATTACATACCTGCCGCAGACCATGATTTTATGGTCTGGCTGACCCATTTTACCGAGGCGGTTTCGCAGAACCCTGCTGAATGCGGCTTGACGGAAGCCGACATTGCGCTTATACAATCGAATGCCGCCAATTTTCGTGACAAAGTCGCCCATGCCAGCGAAGCCGCAGCCATTGCCAAGCAAGCCACCGCCGATAAAAACGATGGCCGGGATGCAGCCGAATCTTGCATTCGTGCGGCGGTCCGGCGCATCAAAGGGCGTGCCGAATACACTTCGGGACAGGGTGTCCATCTCGGCATCGAAGGGCCAGAAAACACCTATGACCTTGGCAATGCAAAACCCACACTGACTGGCGTTGACCAAACCGGCGGGCGGGTCTTGTTGAGTTTCACCAAAATGAAGAGCGACGGCATCAACATCTATTGCCAACGCGAAGGAGATGCCGATTGGGTATTGCTAGGCCGCGCAACGGTCTCGCCATTTGCAGACAACCGCCCCTTGCTGGCCATAGGCAAACCCGAGTTGCGCCGCTTTTGCGGCGTGTACATGCGCAAAGACACTGAAATTGGGCAATTCTCTGATGAAATTGCCATTACTTGCGCACCTTGAACCTTAAAATGAATACGAAACGCGACGGGGTTTGTAACCCCGTTGCTTACGTTTTGTGCGAAGCCACGGCATCCGGCACGGCATCAAATGTTTCGGACGGGATGACATGCCCCGTTCGGCTTTGAGGGCCGTAGGATGGGATGAGCTTGCGTAGCCCATCATTCGCGAATGATGCGCCTCCTTCGTCGGCACATCCTACGATGTCAACGCGGTAACGCCCAATAGCCGTAATCCGCGTATGCGCCGAATGGATAAAAAGAGCAAATCCATGAATCCCCGGCATTGTCTCGCTGCCCACCGGACTAACCCGCCGTTCCAGCCGACCCGCGTCAACGCTTGGCGTGTTCATTCTGTTCAGACATATTTATTCTCATGGATTAGTTTATTCAATACAGTAAGGCACAATAGGCGTAAGTTGTATTGCACCATATGGTTATACAGCGTTTTCTATATCTATTAGTTACTTACTTATTTACGCCCATGTCGGCAAAGGATTTCCGACCTACTGCGTAACAAGGACTGTAGGGCGGCAACCCTTTGCCGCCAGCGATTTCAAAACTTAAACAACGTAATCAATTGGAATTAAAAACGCTGTAACTCACATCAGTGAAATATTATATTTCCAGAGGCTTAGCCATGCAAGTCAGAATATCCGCCGAAGGTCGGTTGACGATACCTGCCCCGTTACGCGAACAATTCGGTATTGGACTTAGAGAAACTTGGGTGGAAATTGAAGTCAAGCAGGGAGTGTTGCAAGCTTCAATCATTCCACAGGTTAATTCTGCCCAGGAAGCCACGGAGTCCAAATCACCGTGTAACCGCTTGCAAGCACTCAGGCCGCACCCTGAGGCCGTGCGGGGTTCCGATGAGAATCTGGAACAGGTGCGCGTTTGGGATGAGTCCCAATGGGCCAAGCAATGGGACGACTTATGATAGCATCTGCCTCGCCTGTGCTTGCCCACCTTGACACTCATATATTGATATGGTTTATCAAAAGCCAGAACGGGCATGGCCTGAACAAGTACTTGATTTGCTCGGCACGGTATGCTGCGCTACTCGCCAATGGCTAGGCTGGAACTCTATTATCTCCACCAAATTGGTCGTATTAATGTGCTGCCAGCCGAACTATTGTCGGAACTAACTGAACCACTATGTCTTAGGGAGTGCGATCAATCCTTTTCCGCTGTGATCGGGCAAGCGCAATCCTTAACGTGGACTCGCGACCCGTTTGACCGTTTGATTGTGGCACAGGCCATGGCGGCAAAGGCCAAGCTAATTACCCATGATGAAAATATTCCGATTCTCCACGGACTGCAAACGCTGGTGATTTTCCCCAGTCACACCTCCGGGCGGATGAACGGGGGCGTTGGGCGGCTTGTTATAGGTTCCGTCGTTGTTCATGCAGTAATTAACCCTTATAAAGTTTGGCATATAAATTGCGTCATATTTTGTCTTTAGTGAATTTGGTAAAATGACTAAACAAATCCTTGAGACAGAAGCCATGAACAAACAACATTTTCGTATCATTTATGATGGGCAAGCTCTTCAAGAACATACGATGGATGTTCGTGATTTGGCTCCCGCCCTCTTGGCAATGGGAAATGTTTTTGAAGAGGCCAACTATGTTCTCAATGGTGATCGTGCAAAAGTTTCTGTTCAAGTAAAAGCATCCTTTCAAACAGGATGTTTTGGGATTGATTTAGATGTTGTGCAAAGTCTTGCTAATCAAATAAAAGATTTATTTGCAAATCAACATGTTGCAAAAGCCAAAGAAATTCTTGATTTGCTCGGTATAAGTCCATTTGACGCTGTTATAGGCACAGGAGTGACCGCATGTACAAGCCTTATTGTATTTATGAAATGGCTTAAAGGTCGTAAGCCGACAGGTGTAGAATTGCTTAATAATGGTCTTGTTAAGGTAATTTGTGATAATGAGTGCTTGGAAATTGAACAACGTATTCTTGATATGTACAGATGCTATAAGCTGCGTCAAGCATTGGAGGCAGCTATTGTTAAACCCCTTGATAAGCCAGGCATAGAAAGTTTTGCAGTTGAAACATCTAAAGGAAAATTCATTGAGATTCAAAAAGCTTCTTCCGTTTGGTTTAAAGCCCCTGAGCCAGAAGCTGAAGATATGGGTACAATAGAATATGACACAAATCTTCAATTGGTAAGTATATCTTTCAGAGAAGATAACAAATGGAGATTTTCTGAAGGTGGTAATACTTTTTATGCAGCAATAAGTGATGACCGTTTTTTGGATAGTATTAATAAAAATGAAGAATCTTTCTCTAAGGGCGATATTTTGAGAGTCACCATCAATAAGCGTCAATGGCTTACCAATGAAGAACTGAGAACTGAATATATTATTAAGGAAATAAAAGAACATCGAAATGCTAGTGTGCAAATGAAACTGCCATTTATTATACCAGACAAAGACTAACCTTCCATGTCTAACGCGGTAAGGCGCAATCGTAGCCGGGTAGGTGGGCAACGTCCCTTCGACAAGCTCAGGCTTTTTGTTGCCCACCGATTGTCCCGGTTCCGCGTGGGCAAACGATGGGGCAGTTTGCCCACTCTACCAGGCTATCGCCACGCCACCGCAGGGCAAACCTGAACAGGAGGGGACGCCTTCGAAGCACCCCCTCCTTGAAAAGCCGCTACTCTGCCACGGCTTCCACGGCTTGGGCCGATTCCGGCTGTGCATCCAGTGCGGCTTGCAGCTTGGCCTCGCCCTCCTTGGACAGCGAAGTCTGGAGAATCTTGCCGCCAGACCCTTTCAGCTCCTCCATCACCTTGTCCGGCGTAGTACTGCGGGCCAAGACGAAAAGCGCGGAAGTGCCAGGCTGGAAGGTCGCCGCGATTTCCTTCATGAAGTCGTCGTTAATGCCCACATCCGTCAAAGATCCGGAAAGGGCCCCCGCGCCGGCGCCTATGACCACGCCGAGCAGCGGGTTGAGAAACAGCATGCCTATCAGCGCACCCCACAACCCGCCACTGGCGGCACCCGCCTGGGTCATATGGTGGATCTGGTTCAGCTTGACCTTGCCGTTCTTTTCTTTGACGGCAACGACTGCGTCTTCCAAATCGATGAGATAGTCGCGCTGTAATTTCATCACCTTCAGTCGCACTTCTTCCGCCTTAAACGGGTCTTCGTAGCCAATCACGATCAAAACGCTCATAATAACCTCATGTGTTGTTGAACTGGTTTATAGGGTTG
>Ga0265593_1000786_pt1 | contig 16175 bp, 14 predicted proteins | sample saktaG_8_FD_190136 | JGI IMG/M metagenome (GOLD analysis project Ga0265593, IMG submission 190136) | Saline water microbial communities from Sakinaw Lake, British Columbia, Canada - sak_2011_5_24_36m | ecosystem: Environmental > Aquatic > Non-marine Saline and Alkaline > Saline ...
CATCTTTACCTGTGGCTAAAGTCACCCCCATACGTCTTTTAACAAAGGATTCTGGTTTGCCAAATAAACGAATATCACTATTAGGCACAGCTAAAGCGGCATCAACGCCGTCAAAAATTAAATTCTATGATTCATGCTGGCCATAAATCACCGCGCTTGCGCCAGCTTCACGCAAACTCACATCAACTGGCAAGCCTAAAATGGCGCGGGCATGTAAATCAAACTCACTAAAACGCTGGCTACTTATAGTCACCATGCCTGTGTCGTGCGGACGTGGGCTGACTTCGCTAAACCAAACATAATCGCCTTTAATAAATAGCTCAACACCAAATAAACCTAAGCCACCCAAGCTATCAGTGACGGCTTTTGCGATGCGTTTAGATTCAACCAGTGCGCCAGTGGTCATGGCTTGAGGTTGCCAGCTTTCGACATAATCGCCTTTTTCTTGCACATGGCCGATAGGCTCACAAAAGTACGTTTGAATTTCACCTGATGCATTTTTAGCACGTACAGTCAGCAAGGTTATTTCATAATCAAAATCAATCTGCCCTTCTACAATCACCACGCCTTGATTAACGCGACCGCCAGTCGCTGCATAATCCCAAGCGCTTTTAACTTCACTCGCATTGGTAATACGTGATTGGCCTTTGCCTGAAGATGACATTGTTGGCTTGATAAAGCATGGATAACCGATGCCAGCATCAATCGCCGCTTGTAAATCGGCTTCGCTTCTGGCGAAGGCATAAGGTGAGGTCGGCAAATTCAGCTCCTCTGCCGCTAATCTACGAATACCTTCACGGTTCATGGTCAATTGCACGGCCTTAACGGTAGGAATGACTGTGGCAATACCTGCAGCTTCAATATCGGCAAGCGTGTTGGTATTAAGCGCTTCAATCTCGGGCACGATTAAATGCGGCTTTTCTAGCGCGATTAGATCACGCAAGGCTCTATCATCTGTCATATCAATAGTGTAGGCGCGATGTGCAACCTGATGCCCAGGCGCATTTTTGTAGCGATCAACGGCAATCACTTCAACGCCCAAACGCTGCAGCGCAATAATCACTTCTTTACCGAGTTCGCCGCTGCCCAGCAACATAACGCGAGTGGCATTGGGGCTTAATGGGGTTCCAATTTGCATGATATTCTTCCAATTTTAGTTGGCTGAATAATACCATGCAGCGATTATGCCGTCATTTATGAATGGCTGCTGTAAGGTGAATTTATTGAAGGGAAAGTGAAATGATTCGTTAGCCTAAAAGGCAAGTTAATGGCCTATTTGGTGCTTATCCATACGATAACGCATGGTCATACGGGTGATGCCTAGTTTGCGTGCGGCTTCAGAAACGTTGTCATTTGACTCTGCCAGCACTTGCAATAAAATTGCCTTTTCAGCGGCATCAAGCGTAGGTGGTGTGGTAGGCAGCACGCTTTGATTAGTATTAGCTTGAATGCCAAATTGCTTGCCCGCCTGCTGCATGGGTAGCGCTAAATCAAGTTCAGTCATTTTTCCATCATGGCAGAGCAGCATGGCGCGGCTAACTTGATGCTTTAACTCACGCACATTGCCTGGCCAAGTATAACCCTTAATCACAGCAACTGCCCCTGCGCTAAATACTGGGCTGGCGGCAAGCCCATAACGCCTTGCTGTTTGCATTGCAAAATGCCGCGCAAGCAGCATGGCATCCCCCTCCCGTTCGTGCAAAGGTGGCATAACAATACTCATCACATTCAATCGGTAATATAGATCTTGTCTAAAACTGCCTGACAGTGACATTTCATGTAAATCACGATTGGTTGCGGCAATAAAACGTGCAGCCACTGGGCGTTCTTTAGTTGAGCCTAATCTGCGCACCATACGACGCTCAAGTACATTGAGCAACTTGGCTTGTAGGACTAGAGGCAATTCGCCGATTTCATCTAAAAAAAGTGTGCCATCTTCTGCGGCCTCAATCAAACCCGGTCGCGTGGCTAAAGCGCCTGTAAAAGCGCCCTTCTCGTGCCCAAACAACTCACTTTCCATTAAATCTGCTGGTAATGAAGCGCAATCAATATGTACGAATGGCTTGTCATTATATTGATCGTTATTAGGGCATGAGGCATGTAGCAAACGCGCAGCTACATCTTTACCGGTGCCAGTCTCGCCGCTAATCAGCACGGTCGGCGGTACTGTATCGCTGGCCACCAACTGAGAAATACGCTTAATTTGCACTTTTACACTTTGCATGGCAACGCTGTCGCCCAGCATTTCAACAGTATCTATAGCGTGTACATTACGCTGACGCGAATACCCTAAGCGATTACTTTGTACAGTCACTGCCTCAGCTTTTTGAACAGACAACAGCAATTCTTCAAGGTCTATGGGTTTTTTTAGATAATCAGCTGCACCTTGCTTAATGGCGTTAACCGTATCGCTAATTTCACCGTGCGCGGTCATCACAATGACTGCGGCATTTTTAGCCACAAACTCTGCCAGTAAATCCAAACCATTGCCGTCAGGCAGACGCATATCTAATAGCACAATATCGGGTGAAAATTGCTTAGTAATCGCCCGAGCATCTTGTAGATTTTCGACGTGTTCAACCTCATAGCCAGCTTTTTGCAAACGCCGCATCACTGCGCGTGCAAACAACACTTCATCTTCAACGATCAATAGTTTTGATGGTTGTTTTGATTGTGGCTCAGACATATTTTCGGCATTTTTTGTGCTTAGTTGCGAGAGTTGCAAAGAGTGATTCCTGTTAAAATCATATCAAAACTGTAGAAGCGGCGGCCTGAAACGATGTTTTATAAATACAACTTCGCGGCGTGGCACAGCCCCTTACATATAGCATATTCATAAAAAATGCCGAACTAGTCGGCATTTTTTGTTTAGTTAATCAACATCAACAGTAGCTGCTGAAGTTTTTGGTTTACCAAAGTCATAACGTAAACCCACCCAACCAGCGCGAGGTGCGCCTGGTGCTAGGAAGGTTTCATCAGAACCACCACCAAATGCACCATTTGGCGTGAAGCTACTCTGACCAAGTAAAGCACTAGTGTAATACTCACGGTCAAACACGTTATTGACTTTAGCAAACATCTGCCAGCCAGTATTTGGCAGTGTGTAACGCGTATCAAGATTCACTACACCATAACCACCAACTTTACCTGCGCCATCAAAAGTACCAGCTGCATTTGTACCAGCCTGATGTTGGTTGTTTTCATTACCACGTGCATATTGGTCAGCAAACAAGACTGCGCTTGCACCAATTGTCCAAGTTGGTAATGCACGCCACTCACCACGGAATTTCAATTGATGTTTTGGAATACCTGGAATATTGTCACCTGGATTAACCGTAATAACATCAACTGTACCAGTCGCTGCATCTGGATGGAATGATGAGTTCACGTCACTCACTATCTCAAAGGTGCTTTCATAAGTTGCCTTGATATAGCTATAGCCTGCTGACCAACGAAAATCGCCAGCCTCACCACTCAAACCTAAATCCAAGCCTTGACGGCGCGTTTTTCCAACATTGTCAAAGTAGCCAGCACCAGATGCATTTGATGCAATGAATTGCAAATCGTTTTCATTGGTTGCACGGTAAACAGATACGTTCCATTTAGTTGCATCACCAAATTTACCGCGCACACCACCTTCATAGGTTTTAGCAACCACTTGCTTTAACGTAGGTGGGTCACCCGCCATTGAGTTAGGTAAATTACATGGAGAAGCTGGGTCAGAACAACCCATTTCAATAATCGATGGCGCGCGATTACCTTCGTTATAACCTGCATATACGTTTAGTTCTGGTACAAAGCTATAGGTTAAACCTACCGCAGGGTTAAATCGCTGATAAGTAGCTGAACCAGTGAGAGAACCAGTAGTACCAGCGACTGCCATACCTGGCAATAAATCATCATTGTTGATACGCGTATTGTTGTAACGACCGGATGCAGTTAACGCAAGCTTAGGCGTCGCGTTATAAGTATCAGTAGCAAAGACACTCCAAGTACGACTACGGCCTTTTAGTGAAACTTCTGGATTTATAGTTGGGTCTAGTGTGGCAGCAATCATCCCGCGAGCGGCATCAAATGACCCGAATAACTGACTAGTTTGATCAAAACTGATGCGTGCTAAATCTGCACTCATACCGCCAGTTAGCTGATTTTTATCAGTCACCCAGGTTAACTGCGCACCTAAGCCGTAGCCTTTTTGAGAGGTATAGCCTTGGTTGATGACGCCTTCATTGAAATCAGTAACACCATCATAATTACCATTCAAATCACCATTGTAAGTACTGGTGCGGTTCTTACGATAATACGCATTGGTAGTCAGTAACAACTCATCAGAAAGCCATGTGCTGACTTTTGCATTAATGAAAGCCAGCTTGTTTTTTGTAATGTCTGGTTTGGTGTAAATTGATTGGCGACCTAAAGTTTGAAGCATACTTTGTGCTTGGTAGCCGTTACCGGTCAGCTCATTGTCTGCACCAGTAAAGCTCACGTCTACATCGGTTTTATCATTGCTCCAGCCTAGCTTAGCAAAGCCTTGCAACACATCTGAAGGTGAACTATCACGCCAACCATCTTCTTTAAACTTGTTACCGGCAAAGAAGTAACTCACGCCATTATCTAACTTACCACCGTATTCGCCTTCAACCCCTTTACGACCCCATGAGCCACCAGAGAGTTGAATGCCGCCACCTGGATTATGTTCACCGCTCTTAGTTTGCACAGAAACCGCGCCGCCTAATGTGTTTAAACCAAATAACGGGTTAGATCCTGGCATTAGCGCGATGCTGGAAATCGCGTTTTGTGGAATCAAATCCCAGTTGACGGTATCGCCAAATGGCTCATTTACGCGAACGCCATCTTGATACACTGACAGACCTTGTGGCGTACCTACTAAAGGCGAAGCGGTGAAGCCACGGAAATTAACATCTGGCTGATACGGGTTATTTTGCGCCTCGTTAATATTCACACCCGCCATATTCTGGTTCAGGTAATCGGCAATGCTCAAACCATGCTGATCTTGAATATCTTTACCTTTTGCCACTTGTACATTAGAAGGAATTTGGTTAATTGGCACGCCAAGGCTAGAAAGCGGCGTAACACCCACCACTTCAATTTTACCGAGCTCAATGGCTTCGGCACGGTTTTCAGCAAACGCCAGTTGAGGCATTGCATAAGCCGCAAGAATTGCGACTAAAATTAATTTTGGTTTTAAAGTATGAGCTTGTAATGTTTTTGGCATGTCATTTCCTAAGGTTTTTATTTGAAACATCACAATTAGAGAGCAATAAGTATTCCAATCACTTGAAATTTAAAGTTGCTGATTAGAATCAATGAGTAAGATTATGTTAGATTTTTATAGCTGAGATTTTACACTGTGAATTTGGTTGTATACAACCACCAATTGGTTATATACAACCACCATAATCAATACAGAGTTCTTAAATGCTGTTAAGCAACTGCCTTGCCGGAACATTTAGAAACCTACGTAAACCCAACCATGCGGCTAAGGGAATAACCACGGCGGCAATCAACATGGTGCTAATCGCAAGCCTAATGTTTAATTGGAAAGGAATGTTTAAAATAGTCGCACTCATGTAATACGCTAGCAAGTTTGCGGCAATGGCCGCTACAAATGCGGCAATTAGCCCAATGCAGGCAAACTCAGCTACATAGGCAATGCCAACTTGTCGACGTGAGGCGCCGAATACGCGCATGAGTGTCGCTTCTGCAATACGTTCTTCTCTTGTGGCTACTAATGCGGCATAAAGCACTGCCACACCAGCTATCAAGCTAAATGCAAATACATACTCTATGGTGCTGCTCATCTTTTGCATAATTCCGCGCACTTGCTGTAGCAGTGCGGCAATGTCAATGACGGTCAAGTTTGGATATTCGCGCACCAGTTGATTCAACGGTGTATCGGCACCCACAGGCAGATGAAAACTGCTGATGTAATTGGCGGCATAGTGATCTAACACACCCGGTGGCGTTACCGCAAAAAAGTTGGCACGCATGGTATCCCAATCGACCTTTCTGAGACTGGTGACGGTAAGCGTTAATGGGCTGCCCGCAATATCAAACAAAAGCTTATCGCCTAATTGAATACCTAGCGTTTTGGCTAAATCTTGCTCTAGTGAAATATACGGTTTGCCATACTCTTGCGGTTTCCACCAACGGCCTGAAAGCAGTTTGTTATCGCTTTGCATGGTGGCCGCCCAAGATAAATTGAATTCACGCTCTGCAAGGCGTTTGGCGCGCTCATCTTTCCAATCTTTTTGTGCAATATTTCCGCCATTCTTGCTGATTAAACGACCGCGCACCATGGGGAATATCGTTGCATTATTAATCTGCTGTTGCTCAAAAAACTGCTTAACACCCTTAATTTGCGCCGCTTGAATATTAATCACAAAGCGATTGGGTGCGTCTAATGGCAAGGACGCTTGCCAGTTGCGAATTAAATCACCACGAATTAAGGCAAGCAGCATCAGCACCATCAAGCCCATGCTAAAACCTACCATTTGCACGGTAGATAAGCCAAACCTGCGTTTAAGCCCAAGCACGCCTAATTTCACATCGTTTAGCATTCGATTATTCGGCGTCAGATTAAATAAGCGATTGACTAAACTTACAAGCACATAAGAAAAACCAACAATGGCAACGCAGAGCAGCACTAATGCCAGTATGGTAGAAAGCGCTAGCTTTGCATCATGCGCTTGCCAAAAAATCATGCCGCACATCACTAAGCCTGCTGGCAGAAATTTAGCTTGGGCAGAGCTGGCTTGTTTAATAGTTTCGCGACGCAAAATATTCATAGCGGTTAAATTACGCATTTGCCATGCGTGGGGCAATACCACAGAAAACATCATAGTGATGCTGGCGATAATGCCCACAAAAATCGGGCTGAAAGAAGCTGGCGGAAGCACCTCTAAAAACAGGCTACCAGCTAGTCTAGCTAGTCCAAATTGGCCGATAAAACCTAGCACAACACCAAGCAGCGCACTAAAAAATGCAATCATCAGCGTTTGTATGGAGAGCACTTGTAATACCACATCTTTAGAGGCGCCAAAGCAGCGCATTAAAGCGAAAGTATCAAGGCTTGGCTTGATGTACGGCAGGCTAGAAAGCAGCATCGCCACCATTGCCAATATAACACTCACCATTGCTGACAAACCCAAAAATTGCTGCGCTTTATCTAAAGCCAGTTTAATTTCTGGGCGTGGATTACGCACATCTTCTATCTTTTCGCCACGGCCTAATTGTGGTTTTGTTTGTTTAAAATATTGGCTGATTTTTTGTGGTTCAGCCGCCAGTAAAAGTTGATATTTAACGCGACTGCCGTACTGAACAAGCTTGGTAGAAGGCAAGTCAGCCGCATTCATCATCAAACGTGGCGCAAAGCTAAACATATCGCCGCCACGAGATGGCTCATGTAGCAAAATTGCGCCTATGCTAAATTTCCGCACTCCTAATTCAATAACATCACCGACTTTTAAACTGAGTAAAGTAGCGAGTCTTGGTTCTAACCAAACTTGTCCGAGCTTGGGAGCAGACTTGATGACTTTGCCCGTTTCGCCAACTGTTTGACCTATAGTCAAATTGCCACGTAAGGGGAATTTCTGCCCTACCGCCTTGATTTCAGCCAGTTGATTAGCTTCTCCAAATACCACCATGCTGGCAAACTCATAGGTTTTAACGGTATCAATCCCTTGGGCAATGGCACTTTTTTCAAATTTATCCGCAAGGGCGTGGTCGGCGAGTAGTGCAATATCGCCGCCCAACAACAAACCGCCCTGCTGATTGAGCGCAGTTTCTATACGTTGCGTAAAAAAGCCAACCGCCGTAATTGCCGTAACAGCCAGCACTAATGCAAACACCAGTACGCGCAGGGCACCAGCACGCCACAAACTCAAAGTTTGCATCCAAGCCAATCTAAACGGCAAACTCACGGCTTAGCCAGCCCAGTTAATTCTGTCAGCTCAGTTAACACGCCACTTTCCAATTTAAGTTGTCGCTGGCAGCGATTAGCTAAATGAATGTCATGCGTCACCAACACCAAAGTGGTGCCCGCCTCGGCGTTCATATTAAACAACAGCTCTATAATCATTTGACCAGTGGTGTTATCCAAATTGCCAGTAGGTTCATCGGCAAACAAAATGGCTGGTTGCGTTGCAAAAGCACGGGCAATAGCAACACGCTGTTGCTCGCCGCCAGATAATTGCTTGGGGTAATGTTGTACCCGCGCACTCAAACCCACTTTATTCAGCGCCTCTAAACTTAGCGCCTTGGCATCGGGATGATTTTTTAGCTGTAGCGGCAACATCACATTTTCTAGCGCAGTAAGTGAAGGCAATAACTGAAAAGATTGGAACACAAAACCCATGTTTGCCGCGCGGATCAAAGCCCTACCATCTTCATCTAAAATGCTGAACGGGCTGTTTTTAATTTGTATACTGCCGCTAGTCGGAACATCCAAACCAGCCAGCAAACTTAAAAGTGTAGATTTACCCGAGCCTGAACTGCCGATAATGGCGACTTGCTCACCGGCTGCTATGGTTAAATTTAAGCCTTGTAGTATCTGAATATGGTTATCATGGCTAATAAAATCATATTTCAGGTCTTGTGCTTGAATCATAGAGAGGTGTTGCATCAATGCTTTCCCGCTTTTTATTAAGATTTAAATGCTTGGCAGTTAGTCTACTGGGTTTTGGTTTCGTTGCATGCGCATTACCAGCAATGGCAGAAAATCCAAAAATATTGATATTCGGTGATAGCTTATCCGCCGCGTATGGCCTTACTCAACAGCAAGGCTGGCCTAACTTATTGCAAAACAAACTCATCGCCAAACATTATCATTACGATGTGATAAACGCCAGCGTCAGTGGCGAAACCACCAGCGGCGGCCTGAGTCGGCTAGCGAGCACCCTTGCCGAGTTTAAGCCCAGTATTATTATATTAGAGTTGGGCGCAAACGATGGTCTACGCGGATTACCGCTTAAAGAAATGTCCCAGAACCTAAGCACAATGATCACGCAAAGCAATAAAGCTAAGGCAAAAGTGTTGCTGGTCGGCATGAAAATCCCACCTAATTATGGCCCAAAATATGCTGCGGCTTTCAGCCAGGTATATACCAAGCTAAGCCAACAACACAAGATCACATTCCTGCCTTTTATGTTGCAAGATATTGCAACTAAGCCCAGCCTAATGCAGGACGATGGCTTACATCCCAACGCACTTGGGCAAGAAATTATTTTGCAAAATATTTGGCCAACACTACAATTAATACTTGAGACCCGTGCACGGAGCTAAATTAACCGCAATTTAATATTAAACACCCAATTACCGTCATACATGGACGCCACATTTGCCAAGCTTTTAAGCAGTGATTTTAGAATTTAATCGATCTCTACAAGGTCATTCCATTAGCAATGGCATATTCAATGAGCTTGGCATTGCTGGTAATGTGCATTTTTTGCATTAGACGAGCTTTATGGGTACTCACCGTTTTATTGCTGATGTTAAGTTGCAATGCAATATCATTAATTTTTTGATCTTTTGCCAGTAAGCGCAATATGAGCATTTCACGGCCTGAAAGTAAGTCATGCAGCACTACTGCTGGACCTGTACTGGCCTCAAAAGCAATTTTCTCAGCCAATTCTGCCGCCATATAACGGCCTCCAGCCGCCACCTTGCGTATTGCCTCCAGCAAATCTTTAGCCGAACTATCTTTTGTAATATAGCCAGCAGCACCAGCTTTAAGCTTACGTTTTGCAATCTGTGGCTCATTGTGCATAGTCAAAATCAAAATCGGCGGATTTTTCGGGCGCTCACGCATTTTTGTGATGAGCTCAACACCGTGAATACCAGGCATACTGATGTCGAGTAGCACAAGATCGAAATGTTCGCGTTTCAAAATAGCCAGTGCATCATCGCCATTACTTGCCTCTGCGGCCACCTCAATATCATCTACGCATTGAACAAGCTGCTTTAACCCCTCGCGCATCAAAGCATGATCATCGACCATCAGTAACCGTATCATATTGATATCCTATTCATTTATTCGTTTTACAAAATTTGAGCTGGGTCCGATTTAGTGCACGGGCAAGTCATCAGAATTATGCTGCAATTTGATTATTAATGTAATACTGACTGGCGAAGTCAGCAGGTATTTGATTGCCAATTTTTGCATGTCGCCGAATACGATTATAGAACACTTCAATATATTCAAAGATAACCCGTTTAGCATACTCAGAGTATCTAGCTCCGTCATGAAAATGACAGGGATATCTAACGTAATCGTTTTATTTTTTAATTGACGACAAACTCCAAAAGCATCCAAACTATGCATCATCACATCTAACAAAATTAACGACTGAATGCTCTTGCTTAAATTGATCTATAAACATATACCCCTAAAGTGCAACATGCTAATTATCAGACTAATAGTTAACAAATAGTTAAACTATAACTTTGACAAAAACCATTGTGTTCGTATGCGGCAATCAAGCAAATTATATTGTGTAATCTTGGTAAATTATGTTGGTAAGTATTTTGAATAAGGCGTAAAAGAATCTTTGAATCAATGATAATTTTTGTTAAATTGTGAGTAATTTTTTATCCGTACTTATAATAATTTTAAGGTAGCGTATGTTTAGTCGTTTGAATGGCTTATTAAAGTCTGTGATTCTGGTCATAGTAGTGCTTGTTGTCTTATTTAGTTTGTATACATGGGCAAGCTTGAACTGGGTGTATTCATCTGGTGAGCGCGCAGGTTACGTGCAAAAGTTTTCGTTTAAAGGTTATGTCTGCAAAACATGGGAAGGTGAAATTGTTTTAGTCTCCATGCCAGGCACCCAAGCTGAGAAATTTGTTTTTACAGTTAAAGACGCGGCTATAGCAAAAAAGGTGAATGATTCTCTTGGTAAAAGAGTCAAAATTGTTTATGAAGAACACAAAGGCATTCCATCTTCATGCTTTGGCGAGTCTCCTTACTTTGTTCAAGACGTATTGTTTTTAGAAAAATAAAGACTAGCGCTATGAATATCAATCACTTATTTACAGCCATTTAATCAATGACAGACGAAAAAAATTACATCACTCCTCAAGGTCACGCAGCGCTTGAAGCGGAGTTCAATGAGCTACTAAAGGTTGAGCGTCCAGCGTTAGTGAAGGTTGTTTCTTGGGCTGCAGGTAATGGCGATAGAAGCGAGAACGGAGATTACATTTACGGTAAAAGACGTTTACGCCAGATCGATGGCCGCTTACGCTTTTTGATGCAACGCATGGATTTGGCCGTAATTGTTGACCCCGCAACACAGCAGGGTTTAGAAAAAGTGTTTTTTGGCGCTTGGGTCACACTATTTTCACTTAAAGATGATGCCGAACAGAGCTACCGTATTGTAGGAAAAGATGAATTAGAGCCGTCGCTAGGCTATATTAGCTGGGTTTCACCCTTAGCACGCGTGATGTTGGGCAAGAAAATTGGTGATATTGTTAAAGTGCCCGCGCCAGCAGGTGAAGAAGAATATGAAATTATTGACATTCAATATCAAGCGCCTGTAATTTAAAAATTATCAACTGCATGAGTTATATCAAAAATAACCGCTGGGATGTTTTTTGCAAGATTGTCGATAACTATGGTGACATTGGCGTTTGCTGGCGTCTAAGCCAACAACTAGCCCATGAACATCATTTGCAAGTCCGGTTATTTGTTGATGATATGGCGGCAGCAACAAAAATCATCACCACTCTAGATTGCACTAAAAATCAGCAAGTCATTAGTGGTGTAGAAGTCTGTCATTGGCCTACATTAGAAAATAGCAGTGAAACTAAGCCCGCAGAAGTGATTTTAGAAACATTTTCATGCGGACTACCAGACTTCTATATTCCGCAAATGGTGCTAAAAAACTGTATTTGGATTAATTTAGAATACCTTTCTGCTGAAAGCTGGGTAAGTGATTTTCATGCCAAACCATCTCCACACCCCAGCCTTGCAATCACAAAACATTACTTTTTCCCGGGTTTTACAAGTGATACTGGCGGTTTGATTCGTGAAAGCAATTTAACGGCTGAGCGTATTGCTTTTATAAAAACAAAAGCAAAGCAGACAGAGTTTTGGCAAAAAATTGATATTCCAAAGGAAAATGAGCTAGGTGATGACGCGATCAAAATCTCATTATTTTGTTATCCGCAAGCCGATATTGCCAGTTTAGTTTCAGCCTTGGAGACGGCAAATCAACCTATAAGTTTATTTATTCCATTTAATAGCTCAATTACCGCCATCATTGATTCTTTGTGTGTGGCTGAGGACAAAGAGGTTAATGACAAAGATGCTAAAGAAATTCACAAAGGTAATTTAACTATCCACCTGTTGCCATTTTTATCACAAGCAGATTATGACCACTTACTTTGGGTTTGTGATTTGAATTTTGTGCGAGGCGAAGATAGCTGGATACGCGCCATTTGGGCCGAAAAACCATTCATTTGGCAACCCTATATTCAAACCGATAATACGCACATCAAAAAACTCAATGCATTTTTAGACTTGTATTTAAGTGCGGCCAACGCTGAAGTAAAGTCAGTAGCGTACGAAGCGCAGCTCGCTTGGTCAGAAGCTTGCACATCAACACCAGCTCCATTTTCAAGCCTAATCAAACACTTAGCAGAGTTAAAAGTTTACGCAAAACAACTTACAAACAAACTTGCCTCGCAGTCAGATCTTGCAACACGGCTAGTATTTTTTAGTGAAAATTTGACTCAAAATAAGGTATAATTCGCCGTTTTAGCGCACTCATTATTTAAATTAACTGATTTAAACTGAAGCGCAATAATTTCAACTAAAAACTTAACTCTAGCAGGACAATCTATGAAAACAGCACAAGAACTTCGCGCCGGTAACGTCATTATGGTCGGCAGTGACCCATTAGTAGTGGTTAAAGCAGAATATACTAAATCTGGCCGCAGCACTGCTGTAGTAAAAATGAAATTTAAAAATTTGTTAACAGACACGCCTAGCGAGACCATCTACGGGGCTGGCGACAAATTTGAAGTGGTTATTCTAGAGAAAAAAGAAGCCACTTACTCTTACTTTGCTGACCCAAGCTACGTTTTTATGGACACTGAATATAACCAGTACGACGTAGATGCAGAATTCATGGAAGATAGCCTACCTTACCTAGAAGACGGCATGGCGGTAGATATTCGTTTTTATAACGAAAAGCCAATTTCAGTAGAATTACCAACGACTGTTGTGCGTGAAATTACTTACACAGAGCCAGCAGTTAAAGGCGACACTTCAGGTAAAGTAATGAAGCCAGCTAAAATCGCATCTGGTCATGAGTTTCCAGTACCTTTATTTTGCAGCACGGGTGACAAAATTGAAATTGACACACGTACTGGTGAATACAGAAACCGCGTATTAAAATAACAGGTTTAAAACACCTGCTAGGCATTACAGCGCTTAGTAATGTTTAACAAAAAGGGAGCCACTGGCTCCCTTTTTTAATGCCAAAATAGGCTTAATCGCGTTATGATAGTGCTTAATGTTAGTAAAAACTACTGCTGGAGTACATCATGAATAACAAACAATTAGTCGCGATACAAGCTGCAACTTATGTAAAAGATGGCATGCTTATTGGCTTAGGCACAGGCTCTACGGCCAACTATTTTATTGAAGAACTTGCACGTCGCCAACGAGATGATGGCCTAAAAATCACTACTGTTGCCAGCTCTACTATCAGCGCCAATATGGCGCAATCGCTGCACTTACCTATCGTTGCCTTAGAGCATATTAGCCGTATTGATTTGTATGTGGATGGTGCTGATGAAATCACCCCTGAAATGACATTACTTAAAGGTCGCGGCAGTGATTTAGTGAAAGAAAAGTTGCTGGCCAAAGCGGCTACACAATTTATCGTAGTCGCAGATACAAGTAAACTTGTAAGTTATATCGGTCAAAACTTTGTTATTCCAATTGAAGTAATACCATTTGCTTGGCAACTTACGAAAAAAAACCTTGAAGATGCCGGGGCGGAAGGTGATTTACGCCCTAATGCGGCTAAGGATGGTCTTTGGATAAGCTCGCATGGTAGCTACGTACTCGACATGAAATTCGACAAAAGTATAGATGAAAAAACATTGAATGATTTAATCAATAACACCCCTGGCGTAGTTGAACATGGAATTTTCTACGGACTAGCCGATACGGTACTGATTGCCGAAAATGGCATAGTCACAGAGCTTAGGGTCTAGCCTTGAACTTGCATTTAAATAACGCTCATCGTGTGTTGTTTAAACTAAGCACTCGTTTGCTTGCGTCATTAGTATTGACTATAGCATTGAGTGCTTGCTCCCCAAATGGCGACCAAGCTAAACAGAATGCCACCACACCTAATAAACATGAGCTGATTTTTGTTACGCACAACGGTCCGACGACTTATTACATGAATGGTGATAATGAGTTTTCTGGCATTGAATATGACTTAGCGACCTTATTTGTTAAAGATTTTGCACCTGAATATCAAATTAAGTTTTTAGTAGTCAATAGTATCAGCGACGTTATTCCAACACTACTTAAAGGCAAAGCTCACATAGCCGCCGCCAATTTAACTGTTACCCATCTTAGGCAGCAGTTGGTTCAATTTTCAAAACCGTATCAAGAAACCCAACAACAACTTGTCTACAACAGTGAAGTGGGGGACAAGCCCAAAAACATCACTGCCATTACCGATAGAAAAATTGCCGTGCCTGCAGGTACTAGTTTTGCAGAGCGACTAAGCCAAATTCAGGAAAAAGAGCCCTCTTTACACTGGCATGCCCTAAAACAAACAAATTCAGAAACACTATTAGACGAGGTGGCGAGTGGTGTTTTAGATTTCACAGTAGCAGATAGCTATTTAGTCGCCATAATGCAGAATTACTACCCCAATCTAGAAGTCGCAATGCCGCTGGGTAAGCCAGAAAGCATTGCTTGGGCTTTGCCAAAAAATGCTGACCCGACATTGGTAAAAAAAGTGAATGAATTTTTTGATAAAATTCACAAAGATGGCACATTGCGCAACCTAATGGATCGATACTATGGCAATTCTAAACGCTTAAACACTCTGGACATCTCTAATTTTCTGAAGCTCACAAACAGCTTATTGCCAAAATATAAAAATCTATTCAAACAGGCGCAAGAAATAACGGGGATTGACTGGCGCTTATTGGCGGCTGTGAGCTACCGAGAATCGCATTGGGATACGTTTAGTACCTCACCTACCAACGTACGTGGCTTGATGATGCTAACAGAAGGGACTGCAGACTTAATGGGCGTTACCGACAGGCTAGACCCTAAACAAAGCATACCAGCAGGGGCTAAATATATTGTTAAGATGATAGAAACAATACCAGAACGTATACCAGAGCCTGACCGGACCTATATGGCTTTAGCCGCCTACAATATAGGTTACGCCCATGTTGAGGATGCTAGGATACTGGCGAAGCGCCTTAAACTTAATCCTGATAGCTGGGCGGACGTTAAAAAAACCTTGGTTATGTTAAACAACCCTGAATATTACGTTGATGCCAAATATGGCTATGCAAGCGGCGGTGCGCCAGTCATATTTGTCGAATCAATTCGCAGTTATCAACGCATATTAGAGCGTTACCAACCTAGCCATAATCCTGATTTCAACAACTTTAAAATTGCCCGTGCCGACTAGATACTAAAACTGCTGAAGCGCAAGCTATTGTGTGAAAGATTGCGCCTACATAAATTTCGTTACGGTTTAATTTCGTTAGGGTTTAATACAGCTGACATTATTCATATAAGGTCGCAACACTTCAGGCACAGTCACACTACCATCCGCATTTTGATAATTCTCTATCACAGCGACTAAGGTGCGCCCTACCGCTAAACCTGAACCATTCAAGGTGTGCACAAACTCCATTTTACCGCTTTCATTTTTAAAACGCGCTTGTAATCTACGTGCTTGAAACGCTTCACAATTAGACACTGATGAAATTTCACGATAGGTGTTTTGTGCTGGCAACCAAACTTCTAAGTCATAAGTTTTAGCCGCACCAAAACCCATATCACCTACGCAAAGTGACACTACGCGATACGGTAAGTCTAATGCTTTTAAGATATTTTCAGCATGACCGACCATTTCTTCCAGCGCGGCATAACTTGTATCTGGATG
>Ga0265593_1000789_pt1 | contig 16131 bp, 15 predicted proteins | sample saktaG_8_FD_190136 | JGI IMG/M metagenome (GOLD analysis project Ga0265593, IMG submission 190136) | Saline water microbial communities from Sakinaw Lake, British Columbia, Canada - sak_2011_5_24_36m | ecosystem: Environmental > Aquatic > Non-marine Saline and Alkaline > Saline ...
CGAGTCAGAAGGCTTAAAAGTAAGCTTTGCCGCAGCTGAACCGAGTAAAGCAGCACCTGAAGCAGAAGTTTTTGATGCGGTGCTCGTTGCCGTAGGACGTAAACCTAACGGTAAGTTAATCGCTGCACATCAGGCTGGTATTGAGATGACTGAGCAAGGGTTTATTCCTGTTGATAAACAACAACGCACTAATGTGCCACATATTTTTGCTATTGGCGATATCGTTGGTAATCCAATGTTAGCGCATAAAGCTGTTCATGAAGGCAAAGTTGCTGCAGAAGTTATTGCCGGACATAAAGCAAGTTTTGATGCCTTAACAATACCATCTGTTGCCTACACAGATCCTGAAATTGCATGGATGGGCGTTACAGAAAATCAAGCAAAAGAACAAGGTATTGCCTATGAAAAAGGTAGTTTTCCGTGGGCAGCAAGTGGTCGCGCGCTCGCCATGGGACGCAAAGAAGGGATGACAAAGATTTTGTGTGATAAAGATACTGGACGCATTATTGGTGCAGGAATAGTCGGTGCAAACGCAGGTGAGTTAATCGCCGAGGCGATATTGGCGTTAGAGATGGGGGCAGATGCTGAAGATATTGGGCTGACAATTCATCCTCATCCAACATTATCAGAAACTTTTGCTTTCGCAGCAGAAATGATAACGGGCACCATTACTGATTTGTATGTGAAAAAGTAAGATTCATAATACGCGCGGTGGGCGAGTTAGTGTGATTCAGCGTGTGTTGCAAAAATGCTACAAAATTTTAAGGCAAAAAAAACCTCTCATTATGTTGCCGTAATGAGAGGTAAAGACAAGCAAATATCATGAGGAATTTCTGCTTGTGGGTATAACACCAGGAGGTAGTTAAAGGGGGATGATTAGCTTTTAAGTTGAGCTCTAATCACAATATTACTGTAAATCGCTGAGCTAGCGAATAAAACGGTAGAGAATATGAATTCACCGGAAATAAAGCTCCAAATACCGGCAATAAACATTAACCCAATCAATATATCTTTTCTAAAGTTATTCATTGTCTATATCCTGTAAAAGTTAAAAAAGTGTGGAGAATTTTTTAATCGATGTTGTTTTTTTGTAACTTGGTTCTTACTATACAGGGATATTTTTTGTATACAATACGCTAAATATTAAATTGATTGTTTGTTTTAAAGAAACAGTAAGAAAGTCAATATTTTTTTATTCACCTAGCACGCGATTTAACAGGGCTTGTAAAATCACTGATTAAATAATTGTGTCGTTTAAATTATTGAGGAACGTAAGTGGATAAATTAACCAGTATGAATGTTTTTGTGCGGGTTGCTCGATCGGGGAGTTTTGCTGGCGGAGCAAGAGAATTAGGAATTTCCAGAGCCATGGCAACCAAGCATATTATGCAATTGGAAAGCAGTTTGGGGACAAGGCTTTTTAATCGAACAACGCGAAGTTTAAGTTTAACTGATGTAGGTGGCTCATATTTAGAACGTTGCCAACAAGTTTTACTTGATGTTGAAGAAATGGAAGCAGCGGTAACACACATGCAAACTGAGCCGCGTGGGATATTAAAAGTCAGTGCACCGCCCGTTATTGGCGCAACACATATCACACGTGCGATAACAGAGTTTTTAAAAATTCATACTGATTTAACCGTAGAATTAATTTTACAAAGTAATCCTGGGGATTTGATTGATGGGGGTATAGATGTCGCAATTTATTTAGGTGCCTTAGATGATACCAGTATGGTTGCAAGAAAATTAGCCAGTTCATCAATGGTTGTTTGTGGATCGCCAGATTATTTATTGCGTTACGGTATTCCAATTAAACCTGAAGATTTGTTAGAACACAGTTGTCTTGTTAATTGGGCGAGTTCACCACGAAATAAGTGGAAGTTTAAAAGCGACAGTGGGTGTTCTGTGATTACCGTGTCAGGGCGTTTGCAGGCCAATGTGGCCGATGCAATTCGGGTCGCGGCAATTGATGGGTTGGGGTTAGTTATGTTGGCCTCGTATGTCGTGGCTCGGGATATTGAGCGAGGTAAATTAAAGCCGGTATTAGAAAACTACACCTTGCCACCTTTAGATATTCATGCTGTCTATCCACATCGTAAATATCTCTCAGCTAAAGTTAGAAGTTTTTTAGATTTTTTACAAGAATGGTTAGGGCCAAAAGTTAGTATGCCAGGAACCGAATAAAGCAGGTTTTTTAATATGAGCAAGCTTTGCAAGACACTTAGCCAAAGCAGTATTATCAAGACGATTGATCGAAATTATTTTAATGAGTTTTGCTAAGTGTTACGTTTGGCTGCACAAAATGTCTTCAATTGGGTTAAAATGCTAAGTGCATAGCAAATAAAATAATTAGCTCCCCTCTTACTCGTTCACAATATCGCTTATGATTGAACAATGGTTACCCTTAACTGCTTGGGAATTTATAAAAAATACTCCCAATGCGCTTTTGCTCGATGTAAGAACAAAAGCAGAATATGATTTTGTTGGGCATCCACTTAATGCCGTGTTAATTCCGTGGAAAGAACTTCCTGACTGGCAGCGTAATGAATTATTTTTGCCACAGGTGGAGGCAATTGCTGCTGACCGTCATATTCCTATTTTATTATTATGTCGCAGTGGACAAAGATCGCTTGAGGCAGCAAAAATGCTAGAACAAGCTGGCTATGTGCAATTAATTAATATTATGGGTGGTTTTGAAGGGGAATTAAATGAAGCAAACCACAGAAGCACCCTGTCAGGATGGCGTTTTTCAGGCTTACCTTGGCTACAGTCTTAACCTCCTATAATAATTCTAGTGCTCTCGTAATTTATATTTGTACTACAAGGTACTATTCTAATTAATTTTATACGTCTTATTGGCGCTCTTGTTTAATGCAGGAGCGACACGTTTTTTTAACCCTTAGAGTACATTCAAGTGATCGAAAAATTAAGAAATATCGCCATCATCGCCCATGTTGACCATGGCAAAACTACCTTAGTTGATAAACTGTTACAACAATCTGGCACCTTTGCGGCACATACTAAAGTCACAGAGCGTATGATGGATTCCAACGATATTGAAAAAGAGCGTGGTATTACTATTTTGGCAAAAAATACCGCTTTAGATTGGAATGGTTACCATATTAATATCGTTGACACACCAGGTCATGCTGATTTTGGTGGTGAAGTAGAACGGGTATTATCGATGGTAGATTCAGTGTTATTACTGGTTGATGCTGTTGATGGTCCTATGCCACAAACGCGCTTTGTAACACAAAAAGCCTTCGCTTTAGGTTTGCATCCTATTGTGGTTATTAATAAAATCGATAGGCCAGGTGCGCGCCCCGATTGGGTTGTGGATCAAACCTTTGATTTATTTGATCGTCTTGGTGCAACGGATGAACAGCTAGATTTTCCCGTTGTTTATGCCTCAGCTATTAACGGTTATGCAGGGTTAGAATCAACCGTAACCAGTGGCGATATGACACCCTTATTTCAAACCATTATCGACAAAGTGAGCCCACCTCCCGTTGATCTTGATGGTCTCTTCCAAATGCAAGTATCGAGTCTTGATTACAATACTTATGTTGGCGTTATTGGGGTTGGACGTATTCAGCGCGGCACCATAAAACCCAATCAACAATTAATAATTGTTAATCGTGAAGGAGTTGAGCGTAAAGGCAAAATGCTACAAATTTATGGTTTTCATGGCTTAGATCGTGTTGAAGTTACTGAAGCGCGTGCGGGTGATATTATTGCTTTTGCTGGGATTGAAAAGCTTGAAATATCAGATACCATCTGTCATCCAGAGCAAATAGAAGTTTTGCCACCATTATCTGTCGATGAGCCAACGGTATCGATGACCTTTCAAGTCAACAATTCACCTTTTGCAGGAAAGGAAGGTAAATTTATTACGACACGTCAGATTCGTGACAGATTAGAAAAAGAATTACAGCACAATGTTGCTTTACGTGTTGAAGATACTGGAGACCCAGATAAATTTAAAGTCTCAGGACGTGGTGAATTACACTTATCTGTCCTGATTGAAAACATGCGTCGCGAAGGTTTTGAAATGGGCGTTTCTCGCCCTGAAGTTATTTTAAAAGAAATTGATGGTAAAAAATGTGAACCATTTGAAATGGTAACCATTGAAGTTGAAGATGAACATCAAGGTTCTATCATGGAAAAACTAGGTGATCGTAAAGGTGAATTAACCAACATGGTTCCTGATGGTAAAGGGCGTATACGTTTGGAATACATGATGCCGTCACGGGGATTAATTGGTTTTCAAACTGAGTTTATGACAGCCACCTCAGGCACAGGGTTGTTGTATCATGTGTTTGATCATTATGGCCCCATGAAACAAGGTGAAGTCGGCGCACGGTTACGTGGTGTAATGATTTCCATGGTTGCAGGTAAAGCAGTTACGTATTCATTACATCCATTGCAAGAACGCGGTGATTTATTGTTAGTTAATGGTGATGAAATTTATGAAGGCATGTTGGTTGGCTTGCATTCGCGTAGTAATGATTTATGCGTTAATCCATGTAAACCAAAGCAATTGACTAACGTTCGTGCTTCAGGAACAGACGAAGCGCTGACCTTGGCAAGAATTCAAAAATTAACTTTAGAACAAGCTTTAGAATTTATTGCAGAAGATGAATTGGTCGAGGTTACGCCAAAATCAATTCGTTTAAGAAAAAAATTATTAACTGAAAATGAGCGTAAACGCGCGTCAAAAAATTAATAATTCTCTATTTAATTAATTAAAAATCATAAACTTTACTCAACGTAAAGATTAGCTATCATCGTTGGCAAAAGGGATTCGCCAACAATGAATAATTAATCCTCAAGGTGGGTGAAGTTTTTTTATTTTACAAGAAAACGATTATGCAAGCTTTTACTCATTTAACCGCTGGTGTTATGCCTTTAGATCGTGCAAACGTAGATACGGACGCGATTATCCCTAAGCAATTTCTTAAATCTATTAAACGTGTGGGCTTTGGCCCTTATTTATTTGACGAATGGCGTTATTTAGATCGTGGTGAACCAGATTGTGATTGTTCACAGCGCCCAATCAACACAGAATTTGTGTTAAATCAGCCACAGTATCAACACGCTAAAATTTTATTAACACGCGAAAACTTTGGCTGTGGTTCCTCAAGAGAACATGCACCATGGGCCTTAACTGACTATGGTTTTCAGGTAATTATTGCACCTAGTTATGCAGATATTTTTTACAATAACTGTTTTAAAAATGGCTTATTACCCATTATCTTAGAATCATCCACAATTGATAATTTATTTGTTGACGCTTATAAAGGTTCTGAATTAACGATTGATTTAGCGTTACAACAGATCCTCACGCAAACAGGCGAGATTATTCAGTTTTCCCTTGATGAGAATCGTAAGTACCGCTTAATCAATGGTTTAGATGATATTGGTTTAAGCTTACAACAGGCAGATAAAATAATAGCTTATGAAGCAGAACGAGCACAGCGCGCGCCTTGGGTGTTCTCGATAGGCTAAGCACATGAGCTACTCTGCGGTGGCAATAAATTAAAAGTAACGGCTAAAATAGTCAGTTATACAGAATGATAGGTGTTAAACGAATGACAAAAAAAATTGCAGTATTACCCGGTGATGGCATCGGTCCAGAAATTATAGCGGAAGCACTTAAAGTCTTATCTTTTCTAAATACGGAGATGAACTTAGGCTTAGAGTTTGAACACGGCTTAATTGGTGGTTGTGCTTATGATATGTATGGCACGCCTTTTCCAGAAACTACCTTAGCGTTAGCAAAAGCCGCAGATGCTATTTTATTTGGCGCAGTAGGCGGAGTGAAATGGGAGTCCTTAGACATTGCCTTGCGCCCTGAAAAAGGCTTATTGGGGTTACGTTCTGAATTACAGTTATTTGCTAATTTGCGTCCTGCAAAATTGTTTCCTCAATTAGCCCATGCCTCTACCTTAAAACCAGAAGTTGTTGCTGGTCTGGACATAATGATCGTGCGTGAATTGACAGGAGGCATCTATTTTGGACAGCCTCGTGGTATTCGATTACTTGCTAATAATGAGCGACAAGGCTTCAATACTTTAGTGTATAGCGAGTCAGAAATTGAGCGCATCGCCCATTGCGCCTTTAAAATTGCTCAACAACGGCAGTCAAAATTATGCTCAGTAGATAAAGCCAATGTTTTAGAAAGCACCGAGTTGTGGCGCGAAGTGATGATTACTGTGAGCCATCATTATCCTGATGTGCAGTTAAGTCATCTGTATGTTGACAATGCCGCCATGCAATTAGTACGTGCACCAACACAATTTGATGTCATTGTTACCACCAATATGTTTGGTGATATTTTATCTGATACGGCGGCAATGTTAACGGGTTCGATAGGCATGTTACCGTCGGCCTCATTAGATGCTAATAACAAAGGAATGTATGAACCCATTCATGGTTCTGCACCAGATATTGCTGGAAAAGGCATTGCTAACCCCTTGGCCACAATTTTATCCGCCGCCATGCTGTTGCGTTATTCTTTGGCTATGCTACCTGCAGCAGAGCGCATTGAACAAGCTGTCGCGAGGGTCTTAGATGCTCATTTACGCACTCAAGATATTTATTCAGAAGGTATGCAAAAAGTGGGGACTCAGGCAATGGGTGATGCGGTGTTAGCACAATTACAAAAAGGAGAATAAGCATGACAAAGGTTTTTAATGTTGCAGTGGTAGGGGCTACAGGTGCGGTAGGTGAGGCAATGCTGTCCATCTTAGAAGAAAGAAATTTCCCCATAGGTGAAGTGTATGCCTTAGCAAGTAAAAACTCTGCTGGCAAACGTATTGCCTTTAAAGACAGCTCGTTAACCGTGCACGATTTAGCAAGCTTTGATTTTAGCAAAGTACAGCTTGGTTTATTTTCACCGGGTGCCTCAGTATCGGCTGAATATGCACCCAAAGCTGCCGCCGCAGGCTGTGTAGTCATAGATAACACCTCACAGTTTAGGTATGACGATGACATTCCTTTGATTGTTCCAGAAGTCAATCCAGAGAAATTAATCGACTACAAAAATAGAGGCATTATTGCCAATCCAAATTGTTCTACTATTCAAATGTTAGTTGCTTTAAAACCAATTTATGATGCAGTGGGTATTGATAGAATTAATGTTTGTACCTATCAAGCCGTATCAGGAACGGGTAAAGAAGCCTTAGAAGAATTGGTGTTGCAGACAACCGCATTATTAAATATGCAGCCGATTAAAACTAACGTCTATCCAAAACAAATTGCCTTCAATGTGCTCCCCCAAATCGATGTCTTTATGGATAACGGTTACACCAAAGAAGAAATGAAAATGGTGTGGGAAACACAAAAAATTATGGGTGATAGCCGTATTAAAGTAAATGCGACTGCGGTAAGAGTGCCTGTTTTCTTTGGTCATTCTGAAGCAGTGCATATAGAAACACGCAGTAAAATCAGCGCAGAAGAGGTAAGAGCACTTCTTGAAAAAGCACCGGGAGTTAAAGTCATTGATGACCGTATTGATGGTGGCTATCCCACCGCAGTAACTCATTCTTCAGGGCATGATGAGGTTTTTGTGGGGCGTATTAGAGAAGATATTTCACATCCAATGGGGATTGATCTTTGGATTGTGGGTGACAATGTGCGCAAAGGTGCTGCGTTAAATAGTGTGCAAATTGCAGAATTGCTGGTAAAAAATCACTTCTAGTCTAAGCTTAGATTTACTTCTGAACTTTTTTCGGTAATGAATTGTGAGCATCCTTTACAAGCACAGTAACGTCTATTTAACATCAGCTTTACTCATTGTTTCTTTACTAAAATCAGGCGAGGGGTGCGCGTTAAGTTTAGGTGAAATAAAAATACATTCCGCATTAAATCAACTTTTAAATGCGGAAATTCCCTTAATGCTTAATGAAGGCGAACAGCTTACCCAAATAAGCGTTGTGCTAGCATCCTCTAAACGTCACGAAGAAGCGGGGATTCTATGGAATGCAGAATTAGCTCATATGCAATTTTCATTACCTATCAACCATGCTAAGCCAAGTATTAAAGTTACTTCAACAAAGGTAATTAAAGAGCCGGTGCTCAATTTTTTACTGTCTATTGATTCAGGTAGACGTCATGTTCAGCGAGAATTTACCTTATTGCTTGATCCCCAAGAATCTTACGTGCCCACACCTCTTCAGTCACAGGCTGATTCAAGTGTTAATACGGCTCAAGTTCCTGCCACTAAATTAAAAACATCGCGGCAGCTAAGTAAAAGAAAGTATGGACCAACAGGCAAAGGTGAGAGTTTATTACAGATAGCCAAACGCTTAGCAAAAGGTACGGATGTTTCTGTTGAACAAGTGGAGATTGCCTTATATGAACACAATCCGCACGCTTTTTATCGTAAAAATTTAAACGCCTTGTCGGTAGGACAAACTCTTAGTATTCCTAGTCAAGCACATATTTTAAAAATACCCTACGAACAAGCTAAGCAAGCCATTGCTGAACAAGTCAGCGCATTTCAAAACAACGCAGCAGAACCGCCCACCAACCTAGCCACAACTCTGCCAGCGCTAGGCAATAAATTAACGCTCTCTGCACCAGAGGCAACGCCCACTTTACCTGAAGCTAGCCTTCACACCACAGAAAATTCAGCTGTTGAGGTGGCAAGGCAACAGACAAAAATTATTGCGTTGGAGCAGCATATAACGTCTTTACACGCAGCGTTGCAGTCTAAAGATGCAGAGTTGACGGCATTACAGTATAAATTGGGTGCGAGTAATTTAGCCGCTGCGCAACAAAATCAAACAGCTCAGTCAGTGGATAAATTCGTCGCGACGCCACCGTCAGTAGCCGTTAAGCCTATCGCAGTGTTACACGAGTCAGTGAATGTGACGGATGCCCGCAGCCAGGAAGGTGGCGGGTATTTGTTTGCTATGAGTGCGCTGGGCATACTTGCCATAGCAGGTTTAGGTTGGTTTGGGTGGCGTCAACGCCAGCAACAATTGGCTGTTGTTAAGCACGTTGAAAAGGGGGCTGAGCACTTTTTTACACAGCCAGAAGAGACACAAATAGTTCCTGAATCCGTTTCAATTTCGCTTACCGAGCAGGATAATTTTGAAGAAAATCACCAGTTAAATACCGATCAAGGACAGCTTGATCCCTTAGCAGAAGTGGATGTTTATTTAGCGTATGGCAATCATCAACAAGCTGAAAAGCTTATGCGTACACTAATTGATGAGCATCATGACAATGCTGACTATAAACTCAAGTTATTGGAAATTTTTTATACGACCAATCAGAGTCATGCGTTTGCCGAGTATGCCGAAGAATTAGCCGTTATGGGGCAACACACGGAGTCGCTGTTTTGGCAAAAAGTTGAAAAAATGGGGGGTGAAGTGAGTGCTCAGCATTCTTTATTTGCACACCTTGCCAAAGATGCTGCTACGCCACAAGTTGCTGAACCTGTTAACGCAACGACTGCTGTCATTGAAGACACGCGTTTTGATATGACATCGTTAGAAGATTTTTTTGCTACGTCAAAAGCAGAAGATGAGGTCGGCTTACCTTTAGAACCATCGCTATTAACAGAGTATAGTGAGACTAAGGACTCAAGTTTGGCATTTCACGAAGCACTTGAATTTAATGATTTAGCACCCAAAGCTCAAGACGATACCCTAGACGTATTAACAGATGAATTGGATGATTCATTTCATGTCATTGATTTTAAAATTGATAAAAAAGAAAAAACACAGTCACGTCACGCTCCTGAATTGACGTTAACTGAATCCTTTAATGAGGATGCTTTTTTTACAAGTTTAAATGATTCAAAAGAAGACGACTTAGAATTAACACTGTCATCTGTTGCAGAAACAGTAGATTTTGAAACCTTAGAAACTAAGTTAGATTTAGCCATCGCACATATTGATAAAGGGGACTTAGTTGCTGCTCAAAAAATTGCAGCTGAAGTCTTTGAAAAAGGCACGCCAGAACAACGAATGGTGGCGCGCGCAATTATTGAAGGCATTTAAACACCGCTTGCTGATTACCCTCATTTAGCAGGAGCAGTTTTTACACAAGCTTATCTGCCACTGTTTGTGTAGATTTTTTCCCTTTTTCAACTGAGTAATAAGTATGCTTACGCTGTATTTTTTAGCCTGAGCTTACATAATTATCTATTCGCTAAAGCGATTAAGATTTCTTTTGGTGCGTTCTAAGAACATCTTTTGTCGTTCGCTATCCCATAATTGATTGGCCGTGTGTAGAGAAACTTGGTGCTGATTAATCATGCTACACAAGCCTTCTTTGAGTGCAACTAAACGCACGATACCTGTATCCTGAGGATGATCAGTTAATAATTTGGTAAATTCTTGCGTTGTTTTACTATCAACACAGTATTTATGGTTGATGTCTGCTGTTGCGTAGACAGAGCAGCATAATGTATTCAGTACAATAAATAGTAAATATGAGCGCATAAAGTAGGGAGTTTGTAGTGTGGACTAAGCCAGCAGGTCATTGTTAGCCCGTAGCTAAGAGTTGCTACTGCCTACAGTTAAGCACGAGCTGAAATTTCTTAACTATGAGCAATGAGGCAAGGGTGCGATAGAGACTACGAAAGTAGTGTACATTAAGTTGTGTTTTTTAAGTCTTGAATTGTATGGCATGTGGGTGAAGATTCGCCCACATGCCTACCTTCAACGTCACGAAGATGTATCTGTTTATGGGTAAATAATTTTCGGTTTGAAATAAGCGGCTGGATAGTTTGGATCAAATTTTTGTTCAGTTTGTTGAATTAAGTCATTGTCCGCATAAACGACTGTAGGCTGAAATGTTGCTGCTGGATATTTTGGATCAAAAGTGGTTGTGGTTTCTGACAGCGTGACGTCATTATCAAGGTAAATGACGCTAGGTGAAAAATTAGCAGCGGGGTATTTATCATTACTTGCCGCCGTTGCAATAAGTGGATTGACTAAAAATAGTGTTAGCAGCGATGCGGGTAAAAGTGTTTTTTTCATAGTAATACGTTCTCCTGGTGTATAGGTATTTTTGGTTACTAACTTAACACGCGACACTCAACAAGGCTTAACTGTTCGTCGTTAAATTGGTAGCTATAATTTTTAAGCAGGTGCCTTTACTTGCTTTTGAAGTATCGAATATTTTAATTAAATTCGCAACCGTTTTATAAGTCTTACAGGGCTTAAAACAACGCATGCAGGTGCGGAAGCTCATGCTTTAATTGTTCTCTAAATGCGTTAATTACGTGTTCATCATTGCGCGTGTTTCGTGGGATGGTGACCTTAGCTTCAGCAATAACATGCATGGGAGATGACGATAAAAAAAGGATACGATCAGCTAAGGCAATGGCTTCGCGTAAATCGTGACTAACAAATATGACGCTATGTGGTCTATGCTGCCATAAACTAAGTAAGGCTTCGCGCACTTGCCTTGCTGTAGGAGCATCTAAAGACACAAATGGTTCATCCATTAGTAATACTTCGGGCGCAATAGCAAAGGCACGAATGATAGCTACGCGTCGACTCATTCCCAAGGATAAGCGTTCTGGATACACATGCTGCACGTCAGTTAAGTTCATCAACGTTAGTAGTTCGTCAACACTGGGTGCCGATGCCGCTGGATTGTCCAACACAATATCAATATTTTCGCGCACAGTTCGCCACGCTAATAAACGTGGTTGTTGAAAGACAACGCCTATTTTGGGTAATACGGTTTTGCCACTGTAGCAGATAGCTCCTGTAAACTGCGTATCAACGCCAGCAATAATATTTAATAACGTCGTTTTTCCACAGCCTGAAGGCCCCACTAAACAGACAAACTCACCTGTTTGCACGGTTATAGATAAGTCTGCTATGGCACATTTAGGCAGTGCTTTGCCCACGGCAGGAAAGTGTTTTGCTTGTACACAAATGCTTAGTTCATTCATCGGCGCCACCTTACTGAGCGTCGATCTAAAGGCCGTAGCACCCCCCATTCAAGCACTTGCACAACAGCAACAAAGGCGATAGTGTAGGCAAGAATACTGGCTACATCGAATAACTGAAAAAAAGTATGCAATTGAAAACCAACGCCATCGCTGCGTCCAAGTAATTCAACCACTAAAATAATTTTCCACGTTAACGATAAGCCAGAACGTGTAGCCGTCATGATGAAAGGATGTAACTGTGGGAAAATAACATGTTTGAACACTACCCAGCGCCGCAAGCGATAACATTTTGCCATCGCCAATAATTCTTGATCCAGTGCTCGAACGCCTTCTCTGATAACAATAATCACATTGGGTAGTTTATTAATGACTACCGCAAGCAGTGCAGCCATTTCATTTAAACCAAACCAGACATAACATAAAATAATGGTGACTAAGGCGGGTATGTTTAAGAAAATAATGACCCAATGATCAAAAAACCGATTAGCCGTCTCTGAACGTCCTAAGCTATAGCCAATAATAACGCCTAAATTCATGGCTACTATAAAGCTGACGAGTAATCGGCACAGCGTTATGCCTAAATGATGCGGCAGTTGTCCCGATTGCACGGCAGCAATAAATACCCAAAAAACCTGTGCTGGCGGAGGTAACGCAGCATTGCTGACCAGCATTGCGCAGCCTTGCCAGAGGATAAGTAAGCTAAAGAAAGACAGCCAAGGCAATGATTTGTTTACTATGCGCAACATAGTTTTAATGTTCGTGTGTCCAAAAGGTTCCCGCTGGAATGGTTTCAGATGCGCCAGTGAGCTGTTGCTGACTGACGGCACGTAACACGCTGTAGATACGTTGCGCTGCGGCTTTCTCAGCAGCGCCCCAGTGAGTAATTTGACCTTGGCAATAACGTTGTCGTAACAGGATTAATTCCTGACTATTCGTGACGTTAATGACGGGCAATGCTTGCTGCCAGAGGGTATCGGAAGTACATAATTGGTGTTTAACTTTAGTACTTTCGGCAAAAAATTCTTTTATTGCTTCAGGATGTTTGTTGGCAAAAGCGTCCTTAAAGACAAAGCCTAAAGTGGGTACCGCTTCGGTAATGCCTAGTTTTTGTTGCATACCCTGTCCATCGATAAGTTGTCGATAGCCAGCTAATTCCAATGGCACGGCAAAATTCCAATATGTTAATAAAGCATCGAGGCGATTTTTTTTCAGTTGTTCGGTAAGCAACGGTGGGGCAGCAAAGGTTTTTTCAACAGAATCAGCCAAATTAATTTTATCTTGCAAACCTAAAGCTTGAAGTAATAACCAATTTTTATCTAAATCCCCCCCCACGATCCCTAAACGCTTGCCAGTTAAATCATCAAGATTATGAATGGCGCTTTTTTCTGGCACCAATAATGCGCCTGAAGCCTGAGAATAAGGATAAAAAGTCAAATCTGAACCCGTAGCACGTAAACGAGCCACCCAAATCCAATCCGAAACAATCATATCTACGGCACCTGATTGTAAGGCAATTTTACCCGCCTCAGGTTGGGCTAAGGGATGTACCACGATGTCAAGATGAGTTAAGTGCAGCTGTTGTAAGGCGGGTATTTCCCACCCTAAAGTTCCCGTCATTAGCACGCCAAGACGCAACGGGGTCTTCGCTGCCACTGTCGTGACTGTGCTTAACATTAGGCTGATTAATAGCAGTTTCCAATACGCTGTTGTGGTCATTGTTATCTTCTATATTTTGGTTGTTAAGGTGTGTTTTACACGGTTGTGTCAATAAAACCATGTATGCCACGTTTTGATTTCATCGTCATCCACAGGTTTAAATATTTTATTTCATCCGTCTGAGGCAAAATATCCAAGCTCTGTTTCACCCGTAATAGGCGTAATGCTTGTGTTAATATTTTGTATTTTTCACCAGTGATTCCGGCGCGTTTAAGTCCCACGGTATTTAATTTGTAATGCCGACCCGGTGAACCACCAATCAGCATATAAGGTAAGGCATCCATTGATAAACCAGAGTTGCCACGCACCATGGCAAAAGCACCAATGCGACAAAATTGATGAACAACCGCCCCGCCGCCCATGAACACATGATCGCCAATCTCAACAAAGCCACCAATGGCAACATTATTGGCAAAAATAGTGGCATCGCCAATGCTGCAATCATGAGCGACATGACTGTTATTCATAAAATAACATTGCGAGCCAATCAACGTGACTGCGTTTTCTGTGGCGGCACGGTGTGCAGTAAATCCTTCACGAAACACATTGCCCTCGCCAATGCGTAATAAAGACGGAGTGTCTTCTTTAAACCGCGTATCTTGAGGGAGTCCACCTAACACCACATGCGGGTGCAAGCGATTGTTAGCGCCCATAATCACGTGGGAATGAATGACCGAATGCGCATCAATAATACAGTGATCGCCGATGTGTGCATTGGGCTCGATCACGACAAAGGGGCCAATTTTAACGTTTTTTCCCAAATGACACGCCTCAGAAATACACGCAGTTGGATGAATAAGTGCAGACATAGTTAATTAACCTCGTGGATGATATTTGGCATGTAACTCAGCTAATCTAGCACTGGCAACATGCGTATAAATTTGTGTGGATGATAAGTCAGAATGCCCCAACAATAATTGCACAACGCGTAAATCTGCGCCATGGTTGAGTAAGTGGGTAGCAAAAGCATGGCGTAGCGTATGCGGTGATAAGTCTTTGTCAATATGTGCTTTTTTGGCATAACGCTTAATAAGATACCAGAAACTTTGTCGGCTCATGCCGCTGGCTCGGCTGGTAACAAATAAATGCTGACATGGTCGCATCCCTAATAGTTGAGGTCGTCCCTGAGCTAGATATTTTTCCAGCCAGGCAATAGCTTCCTCGCCAACAGGCACGATTCGATCTTTATTACCTTTACCCGTGATGCTAAGTAAGCCTTGCCGTAAATTGATATTTTCAAACTTTAACTCAATTAACTCAGAAACCCTAAGTCCTGTGGCATATAACATTTCCAGCATAGCTTTATCGCGTAAGCCCAATAAGGTTGCTTCATCAGGAGCATTGAGGAGGCTATCAACATCCTGTTCGGATAATGTTGACGGTAAACTGCGCCCAATAAAGGGGGCATCAATGCAGGCCGTAGGGTCAATTGCGACCAAGTTTTCTCGTAATAAATAGCCATAAAAGCGTCGTAAACTAGATAAGGCACGTGCGGCAGTCCGATTACTTGCACCTTTTATATACAAATGCGCCATAAATCTACTAATGTGCCCAGTGTCGACCGCAAGCATCTTCGTCTCAGTTAACCACTGAGAAAACTGCATAAGATCACTTTGATACGCCATTAAAGTGTTTTTTGCTAAGCCTTGCTCAAGCCATATTGCATCAATAAATTGTTCTATGAGTGCCTGGTGTGTCATGACGATAACGATGCTGTAAAGGGTGCTAGCAGCCAACGCTAGCACCTGTTGAAAAGCAGGAGTAACGCGTGGTTAAATATTTACACGCGTTTTAATTCGCCGTAACCATTAGGTTTTTTAATAACCTTTATTTGTGCTTTAATCCGTTTTTGAACGGCTTCAATGTGCGAAATAACGCCAACGGTTTTGCCTTGCGCAGGTAAGCGTTCTAATGCAGAAATTACGATATACAAAGATTCTGCATCTAAATTGCCAAAGCCTTCATCAATAAACAAGGAATCTACAGAATGACCATTATTAGCTAATTCGGCTAAACTGAGCGCTAAGGCTAAACTTACGATAAAGCTTTCGCCGCCTGATAGCGTTTTCGGTAAACGGCGACTATGTGCTTGTTTCGTGTCTTCAATTTCAAGGGCTAAGCCTTGCTCGCTGGCGGCTTGATGTAAATAGTAGCGACCACTTATTTTTTCTAAGATGTGATTAGTTTTGGTTAATAATTGTTGAGCAAGTTGGTGCTGTACGCGGCGTCTTAAGTTAATTCCTGCACTGCTGTTAAGGTCTTCAACGTCGTCTAATAAGGGCGTTAACAGTGCTTGTTGTTTGGCGTGTTGCTGAGCAATGGTTTGGTAAGTGTGTAAGGCTTGCGCTTCCTGTTTAACTAATTTTTCAAGGCGTTGGCGTTCCATTTCGACAATCAGCATTTTTTCATTGAGTTGTTTTAATGCCTCATCAATCTCTTCATGCGATAAGTCGTAAGGTAACTCTGCAATGTGTGTGGCAAGTTCCGTTTGT
>Ga0265593_1000790_pt1 | contig 16120 bp, 17 predicted proteins | sample saktaG_8_FD_190136 | JGI IMG/M metagenome (GOLD analysis project Ga0265593, IMG submission 190136) | Saline water microbial communities from Sakinaw Lake, British Columbia, Canada - sak_2011_5_24_36m | ecosystem: Environmental > Aquatic > Non-marine Saline and Alkaline > Saline ...
TATTTCCTGACTATCCTTCTTTCCCGCTACCTGCAGACCGTATTTTTTTGCCAGTTTTCTCACTTTATCTTTTTCTAATTTCCCCACCGGGAAAAGTGTGCGCTTTAATTGCTCCTGAGTTAATGAATACAAAGCATAGGATTGGTCTTTCGCGGGATCTAAACCTTTTTCAAGAAGATATCTTTTGTTTTTTTTATTATAAGAAACCGCAGCATAATGACCGGTTGCAAGATAATCAGCCTTTAAAGCAATTGCCTTTTTAAGGAGTAAACCAAATTTAATAAAAGAGTTGCATCTCACGCAGGGATTAGGTGTTCTTCCCGAGATATATTCCCGGCAAAAATCCCTTATGACATATTCAAAAAATTCTTTTTTCAAATTGAGGGTATAATGAGGAATGCCAAGTTTAAATGCAACTTTTTTTGCATCCAGCACTGCGGCTGCAGAACAACAGGCCCCGCAAGCTTCATCATCAGGAACAAGTTTCAGAGTAACGCCAATTACCTCAAAACCTTTTTCCTTTAAAAGCGCGGCGGCAACAGAACTGTCCACCCCCCCGCTCATAGCCACAACCACCCGCTTCAAAACACCCTTCATTTTTTTCCTTTAGCGTTTCTTAATATTTATTTTACTTAGTACTTCTTACTTTGTACTTCATACTTTTTATTATTTAAGTTCTTCGGGTAAATCATTCTCGCAGCTCTTATGATGATCTGCATCTTCCTCAGGAAGTCCAAGCCCTTTTCCTGTCGTCTTCTTCAAGTAGTCATCGACGGCTCTCTGTAAGGCCTGTTCAGCAAGAACGGAGCAGTGAAGTTTTACTTTGGGAAGCCCGCCCAGAGCATCAACAACGGCCTGGTTAGTGACTTTAAGAGCTTCCTCGATGGTTTTACCTTTTACAAGTTCCGTGACCATACTGCTAGTAGCAATTGCCGCGCCGCAGCCGAAAGTTTTAAATTTTGCGTCAATTATTTTATTGTCCTTAACTTTAATATAAAGCTCCATAATGTCGCCGCAAACCGGATTGCCGACATGTCCTATCCCGTCCGGATTTTCCATCTCCCCCACATTTCTCGGGTTCTTAAAATGCTCCATAACTTTATTGCTATAACTTTCCATAAAAAACCTCCTTTAAAAAGATTTACGAGTGACAATTTATGGTACGCGGAAAAAACACCGCAAATATTTATTTTATAAATTTCGGCGAGAGCTTCTCCTCGCCTTCCTAAAATCGTCAATAGTCAATCGTAAATTGTAAATTCTTTCTAGTAGGGTAATCCCAATTTCTCTGCCGTTTTCTCAAGATTTTTTAAGCGTTTTGCCAGGCTGGGATGCGTGCTCAGCATATTTACCATCCAGCTTTCTTTGTAGGGATTCGCGATAAACAGGCTTGCTGTTGAAGGGGCTCCGCCTTCCAGTGGGGCTTGTTTAGCATAGCCGTGGATTTTTTCAAGCGCCGTTTTCATACTGGCAGGCCTATTTGTTACTATGGCTGCGCCGCTATCAGCTTCAAATTCCCGCGCTCTGCTTATTGCCATTTGGATCATCATTGCTATTATCGGAGTCAGTATCGCAAGCACCAGCAAAACAAGAGGATTGCCGTTGTCATCATCCCCGCCCCTGCCGCCAAAAAACGCCGCAAAATGAGCCAGATTAGCCAGCATGGAGATAGCCGAAGCAATGCCTGCGGCCACTGTAGCTATTAAGGTATCACGGTGCTTAATATGAGAAAGTTCGTGAGCCAGGACAGCCTCAAGCTCATGTTTTGAAAGCAAAGCCATTATTGAAGGACTTACAGCTACCGCTGAATTTTCAGGATTGCGCCCCGTGGCAAAAGCATTGGGTGCGGCCATTTGAATAATATAAACCTTGGGCATAGGAAGTTCCATTCTTGAAGTAAGATTTTTCACCATGCCGAATAATTCCGGAGCATCTTTCGCTTCTACAGGTTTGGCACCGTACATGGAAAGAACTATTTTATCTGAGAACCAGTACATCACAAGGTTCATCAGCATACCGATACCGAAGGCAATTATTACCCCTGTTTTACCTCCAAATAGCCCGCCAAAAAACATAAACAAGCCTATAAGAGCCGCCAGTAACACTGCTGTTTTCATTGCATTTTTCATTTTCTTTTCTCCCTTTCAAAGCGCAACCCCGAAGTTATTTTATTTCCCCTTGCGTATGCTTCAAAGTCCATTTCCTTTTTTCCTTCAGGCTTTACTGTCTTTACCAGAAGCATTCCTTTTCCGGTCTTTACTATCAGACCCTTTCCCTTTTCAACTCCGAGAATTTCCCCGGCGGCGCCGTCTTCTTGGCTAACACGGGGTTCCGACTTGAGGATTTTTATTAATTTACCGTTTAAAACAGAGTAAGCCCCGATAAAAGGAGAAAGTCCCCGCACTAGATTATGTATTTCTACCGCGCTTTTTTCCCAGTCAATATTTCCGATTCCTTCGGGTAATTTACCAAAGTAAGTCGCTTCCTTTTTATTCTGCTCTTTCCGTTTTGCTTTTCCGGCCTCAATTTCATCCACCGCTTTTACTAAAAGTTCTCCGCCCTCTATTACCATTTTTTCCAGCAGACTGCCGGCATCATCAGCAGACTCAACTTTGATCTGCTTTTGCAGAATAATATCTCCTTCATCCAATTCCTTTTTAACATACATTACCGTAACACCGGCTACTTTCTCGCCGTTGATTAAAGCCCAACTGTAAGGAGCCGCGCCCCGGTATTTAGGGAGCAGTGAAAAATGTAAATTTATAGTCCCTTTCAAAGGCAATTCTATCAACTCTTGACTCAAAATCCGGCCGTATGCCACTACCACACCCAGCTCGTAACCCTTTCCCTTAAGCGTTTTATAGAAGCCCTCATCTTTTATTTTTTCCGGTTGATAAGTTTTTAGACCAAGAAAATCGGACAAGCCCTTAACTTCACAGGCCTTAACTTCCATTCCCCGCCCGCGTGCTTTATCACAAGAGGTGACAACCTCAATTTCATGCCGGCCGGAGCCAAACAGTCTTTTTAATACTCTGCCGGAGATATCACCCGTGCCGTAAAATAATATTTTCATTTTCCCCTGGTTTCTTTTTCGAGCGCTTTAAGCCGCTTGCTTAACAGCAGATATTTTATCCTGCTTATATGATCCACAAAAAGTACCCCGTTTAAATGATCGATCTCGTGCTGTGCGACCCTCGCCATAATACCTTCCGCAGATATCTTTTTCTCTTTCCCTTTAAGATCAATGTATGAGACCGTAACGCTTGCAGGTCTTTCTATTTCGGCGTAAATTTCGGGAAAAGAAAGGCAGCCTTCTTCAAATTTAACTTTGCCTTCCCAGGCAGTTATTACCGGGTTTATCAGACAAAGAACTTCACCTTTTTTATCGCCTCTCGCCGTGTCTATAACACATAATTTCTCCTGAACCCCGACCTGATTTGCCGCAAGACCGATTCCTTTTGCCGTGCGCAGCGTTGATATCATAGAGGCAGCGAGTTTTTCAACCTTCTCGTCTATTTTGGTTATAAGCTCCGCTTTTTTTCGGAGTATAGGATTACCATATTTTATTATTTTCATGATCTTTTACCTGTATTATAAGGTGTTTTTTGTATTTGTATTATGATTTTTGTCATCTTAGAGTGTGAATTTTTCCCCAAGATAGAATTCCTTGGCCTTTTTATCCGTTGAGAGTTTTTTGGCATCGCCGGAAAGAAGTATGCGCCCTTCATACATAATGTAGGCCCTATCAGTAATAGAGAGAGTTTCTCTAACATTATGGTCGGTTATCAGGATACCCAGCCCTTTTTTTCTTAATTGAGAGATAACCTGCTGAATGTCGGCAACTGTAATAGGGTCTATACCCACAAAAGGTTCATCCAGAAGCAAAAAAGACGGATTAGTCACTAGGGCTCGGGCTATTTCCACCCTTCTCCTCTCGCCGCCGGAAAGTGTATAGGCCATATTTTTTCTTAATCTGGAAATACCAAATTCTTCAAGCAGCCGGTCAAGTTCCTTCTTTCTCTCGGCGAGAGTCAGATCTAAAGTTTCCAGGATAGCCAATATATTATCTTCCACCGTAAGTTTACGAAAAATAGACGGTTCCTGGGGCAGATAGCCGACACCGTATTTAGCTCTTTCATAGGTCGGACATTTAGTTACATCTGTCGAGCCGATAAATACTTTTCCCGCCTCGGGTTTAATAAGTCCTACTATCATATAGAAGGTTGTACTTTTGCCGGCGCCATTGGGCCCGAGCAAACCCACAATTTCGCCCTTGTTAACTTCAATATTTACGCCGTTAACAACGAAGCGTTTCTTATATTTTTTTGTAAGCCCTTCAGTTCGTATTTGCATTTTTCTTCTCTTCAGGATAAATCCTGGCTTTAACATTTTTATCTGCTATCAGTTTTCTTTGTTTGATAAAAATAGAAATCTTTTCGCCTTTATAGGTGTTCGCACCTTTTGTTACTTCCGGTTTGCCTTCCAATGTTATTATATCCTGCACTTTATCATAATCGGCGCTTCCGCAATTTATTAAAATATCCTCGCGTTTAATAAATACGGAACCGCTTACCACCGCTCTCTCTCCCCCGTTAAGAACATCCACAACATCACCCCGGATGTCAGTTTTTAAACCGTCTTTATCCGTGAGAAACAAAATTGCGTCTTTTTTCATCAGCAGCCGGCCGGTGTCTTTCAAATATTCCGTATAGCCGCCGGTTATCTCGACCTGTTTGTTTTCGCTTTCAAAAGATACATTCTGCTCGGCAACTATTTTATTTCCGCCGGGCAAGAGAGTAAGTATTTCCGCTTTCAGGGTATTTCCGGAATGCTTCAGTACTACATCTCCACTGTAGATTATTTCTTTAGTTTTGCTGTTGCCGGCAACGGACCGGGCAGTGATAGCCAGCGGGGTTTCTTTATTTATCGTCATCTCTGCGGCCCCGGCCGGGAAAAGAACCGCTACTGTCATGAAAACAGCGAGTATTTTTTTCATTTACTCTTCTTTTCCTTAAAAGCATCCAGATCAGATATCTTTGTGCTGACTTTTTTCAGTATAACGTTTTCCAGCATAAGGTCCGATTCCATCCCGACGCCTTCCATAATGTTATCACCCTTGATAACTTTTACGTACTCCTTGGTTCTTATCTTGTTTTTAACGTTATCCCAGCTCAAACTGGAAGTTTCCAGGCGAGAACCGTCACGAGTGGTCATTACGACATTACCCTTAACGTCTATATTATTGGTATCGGTCCTTATAACGCCGGCATCCGACTTTAAGGTGGCTACTTCTTTATCTTTATCAAAGTATCTGGTTTTTACATTAAAAAACCTTATCATCTTGGCCCGGGGATTTATTGAAGCCTCATTGGCATCAATCTCATATTTCTTTACCCCGAGTTCCGTTTGCACCATATGAAAGCCCCGCATAGTCACCACTTCCCGGGATTTATCGGAAAGCTGGGCTTTTTTTCCGGACTCACTGCAACCGGCTAAAAAGAATATTGCAAGAAATATAAATACTGACTTTCTCAAGTTCTTTTACCTGCCCAATTTCAAAAGATCATGAAGATGAATAATGCCGACCGGCTTCTTATCTTTTCCTGTGACCGGCAGCGTAGTTACCGACCTTACTTCAGTCATTCTTACAGCTTCCTCTACCAGCGCGCCTTTAGCTATCGTTTTCGGATCTCTGGTCATAATATCCCGCGCCTTCTTTTTCATGATATTTTTATCCATAGTTAGATGCGTCCGCAGGTTTTGATCGGTTATTATACCTGTTAAGCGGCCGCTTTTATCCACCACGGTGGTACAGCCCATTTTTTTGGAGGTCATTTCATAAATAACTTTTTCCATATTTACACTTTCATAAACAACAGGCACTTCACTGCCCTTACGCATTATATCTTCAACCTTTTTTAATCTGAGTCCTAAACTGCCGCCCGGATGGAGCAGCGCATAATCTTTCCGGTTAAAGCCCCTCTTAATAAGCAGGACAACAGCCAGGGCATCACCCATTGCTAGCTGTGCCATAGAGGAGGCAGTCGGCGCCAGGCCCAGAGGGCAGGCCTCTTCTTTTACGCCCACATCCAGACAGATATCGCTGTTGGCTGCTAATTCTGATTTGAGGTCACCGGTTACGGCAATAAGTTTAGCACCTATCTTTTTTATCGCCGGTAATATTTCAAGTAACTCTTTTGATTCCCCGCTCTGGGATAAAGCAATAACGACATCAGCCGTTAAAACTGTCCCCAGGTCCCCGTGTAAACCTTCCGCAGAATGAAGAAATAGAGCCGGCGTGCCGGTGGAGGCCATGGTCGCAGCTATTTTTCTTGCTATGATACCTGACTTTCCGATACCGGTCACAATAACCCTGCCCCGGCAGCGGTAAAGTAGGTCAACAGCTTTTATAAAATTCTTGTCTATGCTTCTGGCCAAAGCTGCTACTGCTTTGGATTCAATGTTTAATACTTCTTTCGCTTTTTTTACCAGATATTTATTGTCCGCCATTTTACCGGCTCCTTACTAAATTATATGTTTTTTTCGCTTTTGTAAGCAGGGTTTTGAGTTCCTTAAGCGGCAGCATGGAGGAAGCATCACAAAGAGCATTTTTGCAATCCGGATGAGTCTCAACAAAAAGACCGTCACTGCCTGCAGCTACACCTGCGAGAGCCATCGGCAAGATCATTTCCGGCGTTCCACCCCGGCTGTCTTTGCTGGTAAAACCCGGAACCCGGACAGCGTGCGTGACATCAAAGATCACGGGATAACCGTAGGCTTTCATGATGGTGAAAGCACGCATATCCGTTATCAAAGTACTGTAGCCAAAAACCGAACCGCGTTCCGTAAGAATTATTTTTTTATTTCCGGTTGATTCAACTTTAGCAATTATCTTTTTTATATCCCAGGGGGATAAAAACTGGGCTTTTTTGATATTAACCACCCTGCCTGTCTCCGCCACCTTCAACGTCAAGCTCGTCTGCTGGCAAAGATACGCCGGAATCTGAATAATATCCGCGACTTCGGCAACAGCGTCTACTTCACTGCAACAATGCACATCGGTGAGAATCTGCACGCCTATTTCATCTTTAACTTTTTGCAATATTCTTAGACCTGCCTTAAGTCCCGGGCCCCGGTAATTTTCCACAGAAGTCCGGTTACTTTTATCGTAAGAGGCCTTGAAAACAAAAGGCACCTTTAATTCAGCCGCCATTTTTTTTATATTTTTAGCCACAGCCAGGCAAAGTTCCTCGGACTCAATAACGCAAGGTCCGGAAATCAGCAGAAACTTATCTTTTATGGCTTTATACTCAAAAGCTGTCATCTATTTTCTCCTCTTTTTTGCCGGGGAATGTTTCCCTTTTTTAAGCAGCGCGGCTTTTACAAATTCCGCAAAAAGCGGGTGCGGAGAAAGCGGTCTGGATTTAAATTCCGGATGGAATTGCACACCTACAAACCAGGGATGTTCAGCAAGCTCAACAATCTCTACCAGCCCGCCGTCCAGCGTAGTGCCCGTAAGTTTCAAACCTTTGGCTTTCAAGGCCTGCCGGTATTCGTTATTAAATTCATATCTGTGTCTGTGCCGTTCCGAAATAATTTCTTTGCCGTAGGCCTCTGCGGCTTTTGACCCTTTAGAGAGCTTGCACTCCCAGGCCCCGAGGCGCATCGTACCGCCCATATCCGTAACATTCCGCTGGCTGTCCAGAAGCGAGATAACTTTAAATTTAGTATTGGAATCAAATTCCGTGCTGTTGGCGCTTTTCAGTCCCAGAACATTTCTTGCATACTCTATCACCGCGCATTGCATACCGAGACAGATCCCGAAAAAGGGAAGCTTTTCTTCCCTTGCGTACCGTATCGCCTCTATTTTCCCTTCAATCCCCCTGCCCCCGAAACCTCCGGGCACAAGGATACCGGTCACATCTTTAAGCGCCGCCTTGGCGCCATTTTTCGTAATAAGATCCGCCTCTATCCATTTTAAATTTATCCTGGCATCATTCGGTATTCCGGCATGAACAAACGCCTCAATAATACTTTTATAAGCGTCCAAAAGTTCAACATATTTCCCGACTATTCCGATATTTACGACCTTCGAGGGATGAATAACCTTGGAAACTGCTTTTTCCCAGGTGGAAATATTTTGTTTGCCGTATCTTAAGTTAAGTAATTTCATCAGGATAATATCCAATCCGTCTTCTTTCAGCATTAAAGGAAGTTCGTAAACTGATTGCGCATCCAGATTTTGAATTACACCCTCTTCTTCCACATTACAGAAAAGCGCAAGTTTGCTTCTGACATCTTTGGTAAGAGGCCGGGAAGATCTGCAAATCAAAATATCCGGTTGAATACCTATACTTCTTAACTGGGCTACAGAATGCTGGGTAGGTTTTGTTTTAAGTTCTCCGGCCGTACTTATATGCGGGACTAAAGTGACATGTACATAAGCTACATTTTCCTTGCCGACATCTTTTCTGAACTGTCTTATGGCTTCAAGGAAAGGTAGGGACTCAATATCCCCGACCGTACCGCCAATTTCTATTATAGCAACGTCCACATCTTTATCTTTTGTAACTTTCAAAATACGTTCTTTTATTTCATTGGTAATATGCGGAATTACCTGGATGGTTTTGCCCAGATATTCGCCTTTTCTCTCTTTAGTAATTACAGAAAAATAGATCTGGCCGGTAGTCACATTATTATCTTTAGTCAGGTTGGCGCTGGTAAATCTTTCATAATGTCCCAAATCCAAATCCGTCTCTGCGCCGTCATCCGTAACAAAAACTTCTCCATGCTGGTAGGGGTTCATGGTGCCGGGGTCGACATTTATATAAGGGTCAAATTTCTGGAGAGTGACTTTTAAGCCCCTTGATTCAAGAAGACAGCCAATAGATGAACTCGTAATACCTTTCCCGAGAGAAGATACCACCCCTCCGGTCACAAATATGTATTTTGCCATTTCCTCTCCCTTTTCTTGAAATAAACATAGTAAAAAAGGCTGTTTTTCAGAACCCTTTACAGTTATTTATTATATCATAAACCCTTATTACTCTTAACAAAATAATAACCACAAAGACCGAGAGAATACTTTATTGCCTATTTGCGGTTTTTAAGCAAAAACCTAACCACTTTTTTAAGATCCGCAGGGGTATCCACGGGAATTGTATCAAATTTTGTTTCTACTGTAATGATTTTATAACCGTTTTCCAGTACCCGGAGCTGCTCCAGTTTTTCCGTTTTCTCAAGGCTTGACTGATTTAGCTGCACATATTTAAGGAGAAAATCTTTTTTATAGACATAAACTCCTATGTGCTTAAGAAAATACCGGAAGTTTTGTGCGCGCGCCTGCGAGGGAATAGGCGCTCTTGAAAAGTAAAGCGCATAACCGTTTTTATCAACAGCAACTTTCACGATATTTGAATCATGCATGAGTTTTTTATCCGTAACTTTGCAGACAAGCGTGCTCATAACCGCCTTTTTTTCTTTCAGCAGAGGCGCAATCGCTTTATCCAGCATATCCGGACGTATCAGCGGTTCATCCCCTTGAATGTTTATCACGATATCCGCTTTAATATTTTTTACAGCTTCCGCTATCCTGTCCGTTCCGCTCTGATGTTTTTTGGAAGTCATAACGGCCCTGCCGCCAAACCCTTCAACCATGTCGAAGATACGTTTATCATCGGTGGCAATAAAAATCTCGGAGATCAGCTTTGCCTTTTTGGCTTTCTGCCAAACCCACCAGATCATAGGTTTTCCCATAATATCCGCAAGGACTTTTTCAGGGAAGCGGGTAGACCCAAGACGCGCCGGGATAACACCGATTATTTTCATAAGACTCCTTTAGTAAAAGAATTGACGATTTACGACTGACAATTGACAATTTATTGTGGCGGGAAAAACCCGCCGATATTTATCAAACTTAAATATATAATATTCCCTAAAATCGTCAATCGTCATTTGTAAATTGTAAATTATTTTAATATTTCCCCTGTTTTGCTGGACCAGAGGAGCAGGTCTAATTCATCAAAATCTACTTTTATTTTTTTGCCGAATTCTTTCAATTTAGCTTCTGCGTCCAGGTATTTTTCCCGGGTGTTTACCGGTTTTACTTCACATATTATACCAAATTCACACAGGCACCGTAAAATGTGCTTGTCCATTATTCCATAACCCTTTATCCCGATGTTGCGCAGGAAATGGCTGGCTTCTTTATAGCCGATACCCTTTATACCCTTGCTTTTAGCGAAGAAATCGCGCAAAGCTTCTTTACTTTCAAAGGATTCAATAAGTTTTTTCATTTTAAGACCGTAATTTTCCCGCAGGAATTCACGGGTATGAACAATATAGGCCGGCCTGACTTTCCAGAATCTGTAGTGGCCTTTTATCGCTGCCTGTAATTCTGCCACGCTGCCCTCGAGAAGTATAGGCCTTATCCTTTCAATGCAATTATACCCCATCTTTGCAGAAGCATTAGCGGTAAATATACAAAAGCATAATTCCTCAAAGAGCCGCCGGTCATTTTCTTTATAGACCGCCTCAAACTCTTTAATACGCCCTTTTATCTGCTTTTTAACACAAGAATAATAATTTAACAACTCCTTAACCGTCATAGGAGAACTGAGAAGTTTCTCGCTAATTTTTATCGTTTCCATTATCCGCTACCCCCCTCAGACTAAAAGGATTTGCCTGCATAATCCTTACCTTTACAAATTCATTTTTCGATTTTTCGTTTAAGCCCTCTACAAATATCGGTTTATTATTATTGGTTCTACCGCTTCTCAAATCTTCTTTTGAAAAACCGGGTTCAAGCAGAACGGGCAGAACCTTTCCGATATATTTATCATTTATTTCCTGGCTGAGCTTTCTCTGTAGCTCCATCAAGGCTCTCAGTCTTTCATCTTTCATAATCCCGGGAACATTATCTTTTATCTCATAGGCTTTAGTGCCTTTCCGCGGGGAATAGGTATAGGTATACGCCACATCAAAAGCAGCTTTTTCATAAAGCTCCATTGTTCTTCTAAAATCCGCTTCCGTTTCCCCGGGAAAACCCACAATAATATCACTTGAGATAGAAACATTTTTCACTCTTTTTTTAATCTCTTCCAGGATCCTGAGATAAGTTTCTGCGGTATAATTCCTATTCATCATTTTCAAGATACGGTCCGAACCGCTCTGAACGGGGAGATGAAAATGCGGGCAGATTTTTTTTGCGGAAGCAACGGTTTCTATAAGCTTAAGAGGTATATCTTTCGGGTGAGAGGTCCAAAAACGAACCCAAAAATCGCCCTTAACCTCGTCTACTGCTTTAAGAAGTTCAGAAAAATCACGGGTTTTTCCTGCCGGAAAATCTTTACCATAGGTGTTTACATTTTGACCTATCAGATTTATCTCTTTATAGCCTCCGGCAACAAGTTTTTCCACTTCGGAAATAATATTTTCAAACGGCCTGCTGGCTTCCCGGCCTCTGACATAAGGTACAACACAATAGGAGCAGAAAGAATTACAGCCCTTGCTGACCGTTACCCAGGCATTTTTTTTGCTCTCTCTTTTTATTAAAGCATCAACATTCCAATCCTCTTTTCCGGTCCCTGTTGCTATAGCCGGACCGTTTCCGGCAAGCACTTTCTTTACATATTCTCCAAGGCCCCGCTCGTTCGCAGGACCGATAATAAAGTCAATATCGGGAAATTTAATTAAGAGCTGCTTGCCTTCCTGTTCTGCCAGACAGCCGAGCATTCCGTAATAAACATGCTTTTTGCTTTTTCTTTTCCGGGCCGCAAACATACCGAGCTCGCTTCTTGCCTTTTGGGCCGCTAACTCGCGCACGGAACAGGAGTTTACCAGGCTGATATCTGCCTTTTCATAAGAATCCACCCGGCTAAAACCCGCCTTGTCTAAAATACCGGCAGCCAATTCAGAATCATATAGATTCATCTGACAGCCAAAAGTATGAATAAAATATGTTTTATGCAAAACGACTCCTCAGCTTTAAAAAAGAAAAACCCGCCCTGCCGTTTCTGACAGAGCGGGTTTGACAATTAAAATGATATAATTAACGTTTACTGAACTGGAATCTTTTCCTTGCGCCTGCTCTGCCGTATTTTTTTCTTTCAACCATTCTGGGGTCTCTGGTAAGCAAACCGTTCTGCGCGAGCAATAATCTATAATCAGGATTGTGCTGTATCAACGCCCGGGCAATACCGAGCTTCAAAGCTTCGGCCTGTCCGGTAATCCCGCCGCCCCTAAGGAGCGCAATAACATCCATTTTCGAAGTTAAGCCGAGAAGTTCCAGCGGCTTTTTAACAAAGATCTGATGTACCGGCCTCGGGAAATATTCTTCAAATTTTCTTTTATTAACGGTTATTTTACCGTCACCGTCAATTAGTTTTACTTTTGCGGTGGCTGTTTTACGTCTGCCAACCACTATTTTTTTCTTTTTCTTTGTAGTTTCCTGCAAGGTAATCTCCTCCTTAAACTTTTATGGTTCCAAACTTTTCTCCGGCATGCGGGTGCTTGTCACCCTGGTAAGCTTTTAATCTCTTGATCATTTTATCTCTCAGTTTATTCTTGGGAAGCATGCCTCTAACCGCCAGCATCATAGCTCTTTCCGGATTCTTTTTCATAAGTATACCGTAAGGAGTATATTTATCACCGGTAGGATAACCTGAGTGGGTAAAATCAAGTTTTTGTTCCAGTTTTTTTCCTGAAAGTTTTATTTTATCCACGTTCAGTACTATTACAAAATCTCCGCAATCAACATTAGGCGTATAGATGGGTTTGTTCTTTCCCATGATCGCCATAGCTGCTCTTGAAGCTATTCTACCCAATATTTTATTGGCACCGTCTATTACATACCATTTCCGCACAACTTCCGCGGGCTTAATCTGAAAACTCTTCACTTTACTTTCCTCCTGTCAGACAAACTCCATAAAAACTTCGTTAGAAAGGAACAGACCTGTCCGGGTCAACTTGACCGAGCCTTTTTCTTCCGTTAAAAGTTTTAAATCTAAAAGCTTGCTATACTCTTTTTTAAATAAAATAAAAAAATCCTTACCAAATCTTTCTTTGAACCTGGTAAGGTTTAATCCTTCCAGCATCCTAAGCGAAAGAAACACGGTTTCTCTGAGTTCAGTCTCCCTGCTTATTTTTTGATTACGTAGTATATCATTTTTGTTATTCTTTATCAATACTATATATTGCTTAACATCCTCAAGATTCTCATTCCTGTTCCAGCCTATTTTTCCGGAGGCTCCCGCCCCTATCCCTATATAATCCTCATTTTTCCAGTATATTTTGTTATGCTCGCACTCTTTTCCGGGCCTTGAATAATTTGAGATTTCATAGTGTTTATAACCCTCTTTTTCAAGAAAATCCTTTATAAAATAATACATATCGGCTTCTAAGTCTTCGGAAAGGATTTTCAGAAAACCTTTTTTAATCTCCATACTTAAAGGTGTGCCTTCTTCAAGAGTCAGGTTATATATTGAAATGTGCTCCGGCCGGAGGGCTACGACCCTTTCCAGATCCTTTTTTAAACCGGGAAAAGTCTGCCCGGGCGCCCCAAAAATAAGATCAATATTAATGTTTTTAAAGCCGGCTGTTCTCGCCTTTTTATAGCTTTCCAGAAAATCTTTGTAATTATGAGGACGGCAAAACAACTTTAGAATTTTATCATCGGTGGATTGCATACCGAGAGAAAGGCGGTTAACACCTGACCTCAAAAGAAGTTTTAGTTTTTCCGGTGTCAGCGTCCCGGGGTTGGCTTCCACCGTAAATTCAGCAGACTTTAAAATGCGGGCGTTTTTAAAAATACCCTGCAGTATTTTTTCTAGTTCTGCATCCGGCAGAACTGTCGGCGTGCCCCCGCCCACGAAGATAGTCTTGACCGGAATGTTCCCTGCTCTTAGCTTTAGTTCTTTAAGTAAGGCCTCAGTATAAGCGGGTAATTGCTCCTGAAAAACGGCAACCGGGTAGGAATTAAAATCACAATAACTGCATTTAGAGAGACAGAAGGGGATATGAACATAAAGACCTGCGGCAGCCGGAACTTTCATCAGCTGCTGTGCAGAATGCTCAGGATGTCACCATCTTCTACAATGTAATCTTTACCTTTTAGATAGTGTTTTCCTGTTTCTTTTAATTTTGCCTCGCTGCCGGCAACAATAAGTTCGGAATATTTCATAACCTCAGCCCGGATGAAACCTTTTTCCAGGTCCGAATGTATTGCGCCTGCGGCTTTAGGCGCCGGAGAACCTCTTCTTACCAGCCATTGTTTAACTTCATCCGCGCCCACCCCAAAGAAAGAAATCAGATCCATCGCCACCAGACAAGCTCGCCTGATAACATCAACGACCGGTTCGGAAATACCCATAGATTTTAAAAACTCTTTGCGTTCTTCTTCGCTCTCAATGGCAGCGATCTCGGCTTCCAATTTGACTGAAACCGCAATAAAATTTATTTTTCTATCCTTATATCTTTCCCGGCACTTTTTTAGCAGTTCCTGGTCGTTCAGTTCATCCTCAGAAATGTTAAAAGCAATTATAAGTTCTTTAAAAGTTACCAGTGGGTAGCTCGAGATAAGTTTTAACTCTTCCGGTAAAAGTGTTAAAGTGCGCAGCGGGAGTTCTTTTTCCAGATGCGCCTTCAATTTTGGAAGAATTTCTTTTTCTTTTTCGGTCTGGGGAGTTTTGGCCCCCCTTTCATTGCCCAACCTCTGCATCCTTTTATCTACAAAGGACAGATCGTTAAAAGTAAGTTCCATCTCTATTTCTTCCAAATCTCTTTCAGGAGCAACCGACCCGGTAGGATGGTAAACAGATTCATTTTTAAAAGCGCGGATAACCACCAGAAAAGCGTCATAAGTATCCAGTTCATTGATAAAATCAGTTCTGGAAGAAAAACCTTTGTCAATTTTCGGCAGCAAAGTCACATTTATTCTTGCCCGGGCAACACTTTCAGGATTATACATTTCAACAAGTTTTTCAAAGCGGGGATCAATTATTTCCGTAATACCTTCTACCGCGGCCCCTGAAGCCAGCTCATTTTCCGATAATTTTTTCCGAGAAATCAAAGTGAAAAGGGTTTTCTTTCCGGACTGCGCCATGCCCATTACTGCGATTTTCATGTTTTCTCCATTTAATATAGCGGGGTCGTTTTCCCGCCTACCTAAAATTGTAAATTGTCCTTCGTCAATCGTAAATTTCTTTACTGAATCTTTAACACGGCCAGGAAGGCTTCCTGGGGGATTTCAACGCGGCCTATTAATTTCATCCGCTTTTTCCCCTCTTTTTGTTTTTCCAGGAGCTTTCTTTTTCTGGTAATATCCCCGCCATAACATTTTGCGATAACATTTTTTCTCAGCGCCGGGATGCTCTCCCGGGCAATTATTTTACTGCCTATCGCGGCCTGGATGGCCACTTCAAACATCTGCCGGGGAATTATTTCTTTTAAACGGAGGGCGAGTTCCTTGCCTTTGTAAAATGCTTTATCCCTGTGCACTATAATAGAAAGTGCGTCCACTATTTCTGTGGCTACCATTATATCCATCTTTACCAGATCTGCATCCCTGAAATCAATATATTCATAATCCATAGAGGCATAACCTTTGGAAACGCTCTTTAGAATATCGAAAAAATCAAAAACCACTTCGGACATCGGCATTTCATAATGTATCTGCACCCTGGAGGTGGTAACATACTGGTTTTCCACATATTCCCCGCGTTTGGATTTACAGAGATCCATAATATTACTCATGTACTCCGGCGGGGTGATTATGGACATCAATATATACGGTTCCATTACTTCTTTCACTTCTCCGCCCGGCGGTAGGTTAGCCGGATTGTCAATTTCCACGGTAGCCCCGGCATTGGTGATGACTTTATATCTTACATTGGGAGAGGTCGCTATCATATTAATATTATATTCCCGCTCCAGCCGTTCCTGGATGATCTCCATATGCAGCAAACCTAAAAAGCCGCAACGAAAACCAAAACCCAGCGCTCTTGAAGATTCTGCTTCATAAACCAGGGAGGAATCATTTAGTTTTAATTTTTCGAGAGCATCTTTCAGCAGATTGTATTCGTTTGGATTTATAGGATAAAAACCGCAGAAAACCATGGGCTTT
>Ga0265593_1000792_pt1 | contig 16103 bp, 21 predicted proteins | sample saktaG_8_FD_190136 | JGI IMG/M metagenome (GOLD analysis project Ga0265593, IMG submission 190136) | Saline water microbial communities from Sakinaw Lake, British Columbia, Canada - sak_2011_5_24_36m | ecosystem: Environmental > Aquatic > Non-marine Saline and Alkaline > Saline ...
AGCAATTTAAAAAATCTAAGTAACTTTCCATCAAAAAATGATTTGGAAATTATAGGAGTAAAGACGGTTCAAGAAGCTATAAATCTTACCCTTAACTAAATTCGTATTGCGTATTGCGTATTGCGTGAATATGGTTAGCCGGTTAGCCAGTTTACCGGTTACCCGGTTGAAGAATTAAAGTCAGGATGGTTAACCGTATCAACTAACTTTTATCTTTTAACTGAGAACCTATATTTGAAATTAACGACTAGAATTTACTAGCCAACTGGTAAACAGGGTAACTGGGTAACTAAATTAATTGGTCAATCGGTTAATTACATAATTTGTTAACTAATTAGGTTAGATTATAAATCCCTAAAGTAGAGATTCTTTCTTTTTCTTTTTCAATTATTTCATCAAAATCTAAGTTCAATACACTACATATTGCTGCGGTGTAAAAAAGGCTGGAACCTAACTCTGTTTCCACAATTTCTTTACAGCTATCACATAGTGAACCCCTTAGGTGGTTATCCATAAATTTATGAATTTCTGTTAATTTTGTATTCAAAGGGATAGTTTGTTTCCCTGCTCTAATTTGTACACAACCACACTGAGTAACTGCTTTGGCGATTGCTCGAATTGCTCGAGCATTAGATTCTTGATATTTGGTTAATACATCAATGATACTACGATGCTGAATTAAGAATTGGTCAACTCTATTTTGAAAAGTATCCATGTTACTTTTATCCATAATTACAACCCCCAAATACATTTTGTATAAATGAGTTTATCGACAGGCAAAGTGTATTTATATTGAAAATCTTTGATTTTATTATACTTACAGGTTAATCTCTTTGTCAAGAAATATTTATTTAGTCGATAGCAAATAGTCGTTAGTGAATAGTAATTCGTATTGCGTATTGCGTATTGCGTATTGCGTGAAGAGAAATCCAGAATTCAGTAGTAAGGGAACGATGCATTGTACCCAAAGTAGGACAGGCGTTCCCCGTTTTCACAGAGCCTGTCCTCGTGAAAACGGGGAACAGGCCCGCCTGTCTATTAGTTCCGATTTATCTTTGTTAAGCTAAAAAGCTAAAGCTAAAAACCAAAAACCATAATTATTTTTTAAGAATTCAGAAGTCAGATGAAGATACACTAAAAATATACTCTTATAATTTAAAACAATTCTAATTACTGAATTCTGGTTCCTGACTTCTATTTCCTAACTCGATAATAGATACTTTCTTTTGGATAGTGTAAACTTTAGTGGGGTACTTTAAGAAAGAAAAGAATAGCTATCACTTTTGTTTTCTATCTATTTTTCTATAGTTTTTTCTTCACGCGATACTCAATACGCAATACGCAATACGAAGTAAATTCTTATTTTGACAGAAATAAAGGAGCATGTTATAATTTATTTGGTTTTAAGGCGAATAACTCAAGAGCTTGAAGATTTAATTTTTAACTAAATTGGTTAATTGCAGGCCTAAGTACCGAAATTAATAAAATTAAACCACTATTTATAAAACGCAATTTGCGTAACCTAAAAAAGAGAGGTGATAATTCTACAATTTTTTATAAATAAAATAGCGCATAGAAGGAGGAATTTACTATGCCAGCAAAAAGAATTTTAAGATTTACATTTATTATTGCTGGCGCAGTGATAGGCTACGGGGTATATAATAAATTCTATTTTATTCCTGACTCATACATTTATTATGATATTTTATTCAAGATTTTTGTAATAGTTGGAGGAGGAGCGTTTGGTTTTTTATCCTCCCTTTTGTTTAACACAAAAATCCAGCGTTTATTTTCTGAAATTATTTGCTATTTACAAAAAATACCCGCTCAAAGCTTTGCTGCTGCCACAATTGGATTAATTATTGGTCTTGTGATTGCTAATTTATTGGCTTATTCACTCTCGTTTATTCCTATAATTGGCTCATATCTTCCCATCATATTAAGCATAATAATGGGAGCCTTAGGGATAAACATAGGAATTACTAAAAAAGAAGATATAATAAATTTTTTTGGAAATTTTAGAAATTTTAACAAAACAAGAAGAAAAGAAAATATTAAAAGTTTTATCCACCCTAAAATTTTGGATACAAGTGTAATTATTGACGGTCGTATTTTAGACATTTGCCAGACAGAATTTTTAGAAGGTGAACTTATAATTCCCCGTTTTGTTTTAGCTGAACTTCAGCATATTGCTGACTCTTCAGATTCTTTAAAAAGGAATCGAGGGCGCCGAGGTTTAGACGTACTCAATAAAATGTCTAAAATTAAAAAGAATAGGGTAAGGATTGTTGGAAAAGACTACAATGAACCAAAAGAAGTTGACGCCAAGATAGTTAGACTTGCCAAAGACATTAAAGCCAAAGTAATAACCAACGATTATAATCTAAATAAAGTTGCTCAGCTTGAGGGCATTCCTGTTTTAAATATCAACGATTTAGCTAACGCTCTAAAAGCAGTTATTTTGCCTGGTGAGGAACTAAATACACAAATAATAAAGGAAGGCAAAGAACCAGAACAAGGAATTGCTTATCTTGACGACGGTACTATGATAGTAGTTGAAGATGGATACAAATATATTGGGAAAAAAGTGAGTATTTTAGTTACTAGTATTTTGCAAACTCCTGCAGGCAGGATGATCTTTGGCAGGGTAAAAAATGTGATGGATAGAAAATCTGTTGAACTTAAAAATGTAGTTAGATTATCTTCGAGAAAATGAAATTCGTATCTAGTGCTCTGTCAACTAAGGAAAGTATAGTTTTGTCATTGCGAGGAGCAAAGCGACGAAGCAATCCCAAGAAATATAACATACTTTATTTAACAGAGCACTAGTATCTCGTGAATCGTATCTCGTTAAGAATTAGCAATATATTTGCCTGGTTAATTTTTTTGATTTTAACTGGTTAACTGGCAAACTGGATAACCGGGTAACTAATAAACAAGGCGACCAATTAACTAAAATAAATTAAGATTTGAAATGGAACAAAAAGATGTCTTTAAAGATATACAATACCATGACCCAAAAAAAGGAAGAGTTTATTCCCTTAAAAAATGGAGAAGTTGGTATGTACGTTTGCGGTCCTACAGTGTACAACTATATTCATATAGGGAATGCCCGACCTTTTATAATCTTTGAAGTAGTTAAAAGATTTTTAAATTTTAAGGGTTATAGGGTAAAATACATTCAAAATATGACTGATATAGATGATAAAATGATAAATAAAGCAAAAGAATTAAAGATTACAGTTTCAGAATTAGCGGAGAAATTTATAGCGGAGTATTTTATTGATGCCGATTGCCTTAATATAGAAAAAGCTGATGTTCATCCTCGAGCAACTGAACATATAAGGGAGATAATAGAACTGGTAAAGGGTTTACTAGAAAAAGGATATGCTTACGAAATTGACGGGGATATATTTTTTAGTGTATCTAAATTTAAAGATTATGGAAAGCTTTCCGGCCAAAACATCGAAGAATTAAAATCGGGCGCCCGAGTAGAAGTAAATGAAAGAAAGAAAGAAGCCATTGATTTTGCCTTGTGGAAAAAAGCGAAGGAAGGAGAACCCTCATGGGAGAGCCCTTGGGGGAATGGAAGACCTGGCTGGCATATTGAATGTTCAGCTATGTCGATGAAATATTTAGGAAAAACTTTTGATATTCATGCTGGAGGGTCAGACCTGGTTTTTCCTCATCATGAAAATGAAATTGCCCAAAGCGAAGCTTATACTAATCAACAGTTTGTAAGATACTGGATGCATAATGGTTATCTTTGTTTAAATAATCAAAAAATGTCTAAATCTTTAGGGAATATAATGAAAGTGAGAGATATTTGCCAGAAATATAAAGGAGAAGTAATTCGATATTTTATTCTTTCGGCTCATTATAGGAGTCCTCTTGATTTTAGTGAGGAGCAGCTCCAGCAAGCTCAGAGTAGTTTACAAAGATTAGATAATGTAATGTTTAATGTAAAGCATCTATTAAAACAAGATGACTTTAGAAATTCTAAAAATAAAGATGATGAATTGATCTTAGAAAAAAGAAAAGAAAGTGAGTTAAAATTTATAGAGGCCATGGATGATGATTTTAATACTCCCGTTGCTCTTAGTCATCTCTTTGGTTTTACCAGGGAGACAAACATCTATCTGAGCTCTCCGGACTTAAAAAATAAAGAAGTGCTTGAGGGAATTCTTAAATTTTATCAAAAATTAGCTGGTGAAATATTAGGTATTTTTAAAGATATAGGTCAAGAAGAAAGTTTCGAGCAAGAGATTATAAAATTAATTGAGCTGAGGGAAAATGCGAGAAAAGAAAGAAATTGGATTGAATCGGATCGGATTAGAAATAAATTGCAGGAAAAAGGAATACTTCTCGAGGATACGCCTAGCGGGGTGAGGTGGAAAAAAACTAAATAGCGTATAGCGTATAGAAATATAGTAATAAGTAATGAGTAATTAGTGACAAGTTACTGGTTACAAGTTTCAAGTTTGAAAAAAAGCAGGAGTGTATTGCGTCAGTATTAAACTAAAAACTTAAAACGAAAAGTGAAAAACCATAATTCAAAATTCAAAACTTTTTCTTTAGTTTTAAGTTTTAATTTTTGGTTTTGCGTTTTTAGCTTTAAACTTTACGCTCTGATACCATTCACTAATGATTAATTTAACCAACCAACTAACTAGTCCTATATGAAATGCGATATACGACATACGAGATACGGGCAGTAAAATACGCTATATAAGATTTCCAAGGAGGATTAATTAATGGGGTTAAAAGAAGGGGAAAAGGGTTTTATTAATTGCCGGAATTATGATGATGAAGAGCTCGTTGACTTAGCTTGCCAAGGAGATTTATTGGCAGAAGAATATCTGATTAATAAGTATAAGAAATTAGTCAAAATAAAAGCTCGCTCATATTTCTTGATCGGTGCTGATACGGAAGATATCATTCAGGAAGGAATGATTGGACTTTACAAAGCAGTTAGAAATTATCAATTTAAGAAGCTTTCCTCTTTTAAAGCATTTGCGGAATTGTGCATTACTCGACAGATTATTACAGCTATAAAAAGTGCTACCCGACAAAAGCACATACCTTTAAATTCATATATATCTCTTAATAGACCAATTTATAATGAGGATTCTGATAGAACCTTATTAGATATTGTAGATAATATAAACATAAATGATCCTCAGGACTTATTTTTAAATAGTGAAAAATTAAATAATCTTAAAGCGAAAATAAAAAAAATATTATCAGACTTAGAGAGGGATGTTTTAGAATCTTATTTAGATGCTAAGTCTTATCAAGAAATTGCAGTTGACTTGGGAAGACATGTAAAGTCAATAGATAACGCCTTACAAAGGATAAAAAGGAAGTTAGAATTAATCACGAAATAATTTTTAAAAATATTGACTTAGCTATAAAAAGTAATTATAATGTGTAAGATTGCCGATGTAGCTCAGTTGGCAGAGCAGCTGATTTGTAATCAGCAGGTCATCCGTTCGAACCGGATCATCGGCTCCAGATAACAAATAATAGATATGTATCTCGCTAGAATTAGTTACCTGGTTAGTTAGTTACCTGGTTAGATAGTTAAGAGAATAGAAGGAAGATACCAGGAACTAAAATAGATTCGCATCTTGCGAGGAAGATAAGAGTCGGAAGAAAAAATATTAAATAGCATATATTATATAAAATTAGTATTAAACCAGCTAACTAAGTAACTAACTAACCGATAATGTAAACGATATACGAAATGCGAACGACGAGGTACGAAAATAATGGGGAGGTACCAAAGTGGTTAAATGGAGCGGACTGTAGATCCGTTGGCTGAACGCCTTCGAAGGTTCGAACCCTTCCCTCCCCACCACTCTGAACGCTATGCCCGCGTAGCTCAGTTGGAAGAGCGCATCCTTGGTAAGGATGAGGTCACCGGTTCAATTCCGGTCGTGGGCTCCAGCTAAGTAAATAGGTATAAAAATATTGTTTTTTTATTTAAGGAGGAAAAATCAAATGGCAAAAGAGAAATTTGTAAGAACTAAACCCCATGTTAATGTGGGTACTATCGGCCATGTAGACCATGGCAAAACAACCTTAACCTCAGCAATCACTAAATATTTGGCCACCAAAGGCCTTGCCGAGGTGAAGGAGTTTGATGATATCGATCGTGCTCCCGAAGAAAAGGAGAGAGGCATTACCATCTCGGTCTTCCATGCCGAATACGAAACTGAAAAGAGACACTATGCCCATATCGATTGTCCGGGACATGCCGACTACATCAAGAATATGATTACCGGAGCAGCCCAGATGGACGGAGCTGTCTTGGTAGTATCTGCTGCCGATGGCCCCATGCCCCAGACTCGAGAGCATATTCTTCTAGCCCGTCAGGTAGGAGTTCCCCATATCGTGGTCTTCCTAAACAAGGTAGATATGGTAGACGACCCTGAACTGATCGAACTGGTAGAGATGGAAATAAGGGATCTCTTAAATGAATATGAGTTCCCCGGAGATGATCTCCCTGTAGTCAAGGGATCGGCTTTAAAGGCAATGAAGGCAACGGATGCTAATGATCCTGCCTATAAGGCCATTGCCGAATTATTAGAGGCTATAGACAACCATATTCCCACTCCTAAACGGGATATCGATAAACCCTTTCTTTTATCGGTGGAAGACGTCTTTACCATCACCGGTAGAGGAACTGTGGCTACCGGTAGATTGGAAAGAGGGTTGGTCAAAGTAGGAGATCCGGCCGAGATAGTGGGGCTTGCTCCCAAGGTGCGTAAGACGGTAGTCACCGGAGTAGAGATGTTCCGTAAGACTATGGATCAAGCTGAAGCCGGAGATAATATCGGTCTTCTCTTAAGAGGAATAGATAAAGATGATGTAAGAAGAGGTCAGGTAGTAGCTGTCCCAGGAAGCATTACTCCTCATACCAAGTTTAAGGGCGAGATCTACGTCTTAACCAAAGAAGAAGGGGGCAGACATACTCCTATCTTTAGTGGTTATCGTCCCCAGTTCTACTTCAGGACTACTGACGTAACCGGTACCATCACCTTGCCCGAAGGGGTAGAGATGGTTATGCCCGGGGATAGGGTAACGGTTGTCGGTGAACTGATTACTCCTATCGCCATGGAAAAACAGCTCCGTTTTGCTATCCGAGAAGGAGGACGCACTATCAGTGCCGGAGTGGTAAGTGAGATAGTTGAATAAAATCGTATTGCGTATCGCGTATTGCGTTACAAGATACAAAATGCGAATGAATATTAATAAGTAAAGAATTAGGGGCGTGTTGCATACGCCCTACCTTTTCGCTATCCGTTAGTAAATACGAGATATTAAATACGAAAATTCTCAACAGAGTTGGTTTTATATTTTACGCGATACGCAATACGCGATACGCAATACGAGAATAATAGGGAGGTAAGTAAAAAAGTTCATGCAAAAAATAAGAATTCGCTTACAAGCATATGACCACAGAATATTAGACAATTCTACCTTAATGATAGTAGATACTGTAAAAAGAATTGGTGGGAAATTTTCTGGTCCCATACCTTTACCAACAGAGATAAATAAATATTGTGTCTTACGTTCACCACATGTAGATAAAAAATCAAGGGAAGAGTTTGAAATGAGGACTCATAAAAGATTGCTTGATATTTTAGAGCCCTCTACCAAGACCATAGAAGCATTAATGCATCTTGATTTACCTTCAGGTGTAGATATCGAGATAAAGACTCTGGAATAAAAAAACAGGCAAATAAGCCAGATAATTTTCTCGTAAAATTAAAGAAAAAGTTTTGAATTTTGAATTATGGTTTTTCGCTTTTCGCTTTAAGTTTTTAGTTTAATAATGATGCGATACGCAATACGCGATAAGCAATACGAAATATTAGACTCGGAGGTGAATTAAAAATGGTAGCAGGAATATTAGGAGAAAAAATAGGAATGACTAGAATGTTTACTAAAAATGGAGAATCTGTTCCGGTAACTGTAATTTTAGCTGGTCCCTGCCAGGTAATACAAAAGAAAAGTATAAAAAAGGATGGCTATATTGCTGTTCAATTGGGTTTTAAAGAAGTAAAAGAAAAAAAAATATGCAAACCCATAGTTGGCCATCTCAAGAAAAATAATGTAAATCCAATAAAATATATCAGAGAATTTAAGATTGACGATTCGGGTAAATATTCATCTGGTGCAGAGGTAAAGGTAGATATTTTTAAAGAAGGTGATAAAGTAGATATTATTGGAATATCTAAAGGAAAGGGATTTGCTGGTGCAATAAAGAGACATAACTTTTCCGGTGGACCAAAGACCCATGGCCAGAAGGAATATTTTAGATCAGTTGGTTCTATCGGAGCCACAGATGCTGCTAGAGTTTTCAAAGGGCAAAAATTACCAGGACATATGGGAACAGATAGAGTTACGGTAAAAAAAATAGAGATAGTAAAAATTAATCTCGAAAGAAATTTAATTTTAGTGAAAGGTTCAGTTCCTGGCGCCAAAGGAGCGATACTTGTAATTAATAAAATTAGTTAACCTAAGCATGCTTTTACCAGGGAAGGAGGATTATTAATGATTGATTTGACAGTTCATAATATTAATGGAGAAAATGTAGGAGAAGTTTCCCTAAAAGATAGTATTTTTAATACTAAAATAAATAAATACCTTATTCATCAAGTGATTAAATATTATTTAGCAAATAGAAGAAGAGGGACTGCCTCTACAAAGAATAGAAGCGAAGTAAGAGGTGGAGGAGCTAAACCCTGGAAACAAAAGGGAACTGGAAGAGCTAGAGCAGGAACTAATCGTTCACCTATTTGGGTAGGAGGCGGAACCGTATTTGGACCTGCTCCGAGAGACTATTCCTTTTCTTTGCCCAAAAAAATGAAAGTAGCAGCTTTAAAATCAGCACTCTCAGATAAACTGGAGAATAGAGAAATTATAATTATAGATGAATTATTATTAAAAGAAAAAAAGACTAGTGAAATGGTAAAAATTTTAAAAAACTTGCAAGCATTTAAAAAACCATTAATAATAACCGAAAAAGAAGATAATGTTGTAGTGTTATCTGTGAGAAATATTAAAGGTGCAAAAGTTATACCTGTATCTAAATTAAATACTTATGATCTAGTAAATCAAGGGAAAATAATAATTACTAAAAAAGCTTTACAGCAAATTGAGGAGGTGCTAATATAATGCCTTCAGACAGAGATATTATATTGGAGCCGATAATTTCAGAAAAAAGTGTGCAATTAAAAAAACAAAATAAATATGTATTTAAAGTAGACTGGAAAGTCAATTCTACTGAAATTGGAAAATCTATTGAAGAAAAATTTAAAACTAAAGTTGCGAAAGTAAATATTTTGAAGATGCCAGGTAAAAATAAGAGTTTAGGGAAATACTCTGGAAAGACTTCGCGTTGGAAGAAAGCAATAGTTACTTTAAAAAAGGGTGAAAAAATTAAAGAATTAGAAAATATCTAAAGCATAAAAAAGATATTTAAGGAAGGTGTAGATTAAAGTGGCTGAGATAAAAAAATTTAAACCTACTTCTCCAGGGAGAAGATTTATGACCATTTCGACCTTTGATGAAATCACTACTAATAAGCCAGAAAAATCTTTAACCATAGGACTTAAAAAAAGAGGCGGAAGAAACAATCAAGGCAGAATAACGGTTAGGCATCAAGGCGGCGGGAGTAAGAGAAAGTATAGGATAATTGATTTTAAAAAACAGAAAGAAGGAATTCCGGCAAAGGTTTGTAGTATTGAATATGACCCTAATCGTTCAGCACGAATTGCTTTACTCAAATACCGCGATGGGGAAAAGAGATACATTCTATGTCCGGTAAATTTAAAAGTAGGGGATGTAATTATATCTGGAAGAGATGCGGATATAAAGGTAGGAAACACAAAATCATTAAAAGATATCCCTACGGGTACTTTAATTCATAATATTGAATTAAAAACAGGACAGGGCGGCAAACTAGTTCGTTCAGCTGGAACAGTAGCTCAACTTATGGCCAAAGAAGGAAAATATGCTCATGTTAGATTGCCTTCTGGGGAGGTAAGGTTAATTCATTTGGAGTGTAAAGCCAGTATCGGGCAAATTGGTAACCTTATTCATGAAAATTTATCGCATGGCAAAGCAGGTAAAAGCAGATGGTTAGGGATAAGACCAACAGTTAGAGGAGTAGCAATGAATCCCGTTGATCATCCTATGGGCGGAGGAGAAGGAAAGAGTTCAGGAGGTAGACATCCTTGCTCCCCAACCGGTATACCATCAAAGGGGTATAGGACCAGAAAAAAGAATAAACCTTCAGATAAATATATTGTAAAAAGAAGGACGAAAAAATAGTAAATAAGGGAGGCAGTTGTTTTAGATGTCTAGATCTTTAAAAAAAGGACCCTATATAGACGAAAAATTATTAGGCAAAATTAGAGAGTTAAATCAGAAAAGAAAAAAAAATATAATAAAAACTTGGTCGAGAAGTTCAACTATTTTTCCTATAATGGTCGGACATACTATTGCCGTACATAATGGAAAAAGACATATACCGGTATATATTACCGAAAACATGGTAGGCCATAAATTAGGAGAATTTTCTCCTACCAGAATTTTTAAAGGACATAGTGCCCATACTGAAAAAGCAACTTCGGTAAAGCAATAAATAGTTTTGGTAGTATAGAATTTTAAGAAATAATATTTTTATTTTCTAAACAAGGCAAGAAAATTTATTTCAACTTATAAATACTACCAAACCATTAGTTTTTATTATTGCAGAAAAGCAAATAAATTAAATTAGGAGGAAAACAATGAGTATAAAAGCAGTAGGCAAATATTTACCTATATCTGCTCGCAAAGGAAGACAAGTTTTAGATATTATTCGGGGCAAGAATGCTAGTGAAGCTCTCTTAACCATGAAATTTCTTCCTAACCGTTCAGCTAAAATGGTATACAATGTTTTAAACTCTGCGATTTATAATGCACAAAATAATAATAATATAAACGTCGAAGATTTATACATATCCGAAGCCTATGCTGATGAAGGTCCTACAGTAAAAAGATTTAGACCTCGGGCTATGGGCAGAGCAAGCAAAATAAGAAAAAGAACTAGCCACATTACCATTATAGTTGATCATAAAGGGGAGGGGAAGTAATTGGGACAGAAAGTACATCCAAAAGGATTAAGAATCGGAATTATAAAAGATTGGGATGTTAAATGGTTTGCAAAAAAGGGTTATGCAGAAAATATATATCAGGATTACAAAATAAGAAAATATATTAAAAATCGTTTAAAACATGCTGGAATTTCAATTATTGAAATTGAACGCATAGCCGATCGAGTGAGATTAACTATTAATTGCGCAAGACCAGGTATTGTAATAGGCCGAAAAGGAGCAGAAGTTGCTAAATTAAAAGAAGAGCTGTCTAAATTTACAAAAGGTGATTTGCAGATAAAAATTATTGAAGTAAAAACACCAGAATTAGACGCTAATTTAGTCGCTGAGAATATTGCTGAGCAACTGGAAAAAAGAGGCTCCACTAAAAGATCAATGAGACAAGCAACCAGTAGATCTATGAGAATGGGAGCAGAAGGAATAAAAATATCTTGCTCAGGCAGAATAGGTGGGGCTGAAATTGCAAGAACAGAATGGCATTTAGAGGGCAGATTACCACTCCATACTTTACGAGCAGATATAGATTATGGTTTTGCAGAGGCTAATACAACTTATGGTAAAATTGGAGTTAAGGTGTGGATTTTCCGAGGGGAAGTACTTCCTGTAAAAAACAAAGTAGTGTTTAACCAAAAACCAGTAACTGAGGGTTTAACTAGCGAGAAGACAAAAGAATTAAGTGGTGAAGGAGTACAGAAAGATGTTACAACCAACTAGGACAAAATATCGGAAAACACATAGAGGAAAAATGAAAGGATGTGCCCAAAAAGGAAATTTCATTGCTTTTGGTGATTTTGGTTTGCAGGCACTAGAGCCTCATTGGATAACCAGTGCCCAGATAGAAGCGGCACGGGTTGCCATTACTCATGCAGTAAAAAGGGGTGGAAAAGTCTGGGTAAGAATATTTCCCGATAAATCAGTGACTAAAAAACCAGCAGAAACCAGGATGGGCAAAGGAAAAGGAGCACCCGATCATTGGGTGGCAGTAGTAAAGCCAGGAAAGGTATTATTTGAGTTAGGCGGAGTAGAAGCAAGTTTGGCCAAAGAAGCAATGCGGTTAGCTGCCCATAAGTTACCCATAAAAACTCGTTTCCTTTCTAGAAATGAACAGGTGGTGGGATAAATGAAAGCAAGTGAATTAAAAGATTTATCAGTCGAAGAATTAAAAAAGAAAATAACTGATTTTAAAGGTGAACTGTTTAGTTTGAGATTTCAGGTTGTTACCGGACAATTAGGTAATCCTATGAGAATAAAAGAAGTAAGACATAATATTGCTAGAGCAAAAACAATTTTAAGGGAAATTGAGTTAAAAAAAATAAATTGAAATAAAAAGGAGGCATAAATGCTGTCCGGGGAAAAATTAAACACAAAAATTGGAAAAGTTGTGAGTGACGGTATGGAAAAGAGCGTAGTGGTAAAAGTTGAATACCTGGTATCACATCCTCTTTACAAAAAAAGGATAAAAAAATCAACTAAGTTTATGGTGCATGATGAAAAAAATACCTGTGGTGTTGGCGATAAAGTAAAAATTGCAGAAACTCGACCCATAAGTAAAAGAAAAAGATGGAGAGTTATAGAAATATTAGAAAAAACGAAATAAGACATTCTAACCAATGCTAGTAAATTATTTATTTATGTAACGCCAACTAACAATAGACAGGAGAAATGACTGTCCTATTAAAGACTATATACTAATTATGATTAAGGAGAGAAGGTAGTTAAGATGATACAGATGCAAACGCGTTTATTCGTTGCGGATAATTCAGGTGCTAAAAAAATACAATGTATAAAAGTTTTAGGCGGTTCCCGTAGGAGATATGCTAAAATAGGAGACATTATTGTCGCTTCAGTTAAGGAAGCAGCAGTGGGCGGAACTTGTAAAAAAGGTGAAGTTATTAAAGCAGTTATTGTAAGAACCAGAAAAGAACTTGGTCGACCAGATGGTTCTTATATTAGATTTGACGACAATGCAGCAGTTATTATTAATATTCAAAATGAACCGGTCGGAACCAGAATATTTGGACCAGTCGCTCGGGAATTGAGAAATAAGAATTTCATGAAGATAATTTCACTAGCATCCGAGGTAGTATAAAAAGGGAGGGATAGTGATTTGGATAACAGTAAAATTGGATTTAAAAAAGGCGATAAAGTATTAGTTATCACCGGAGAAGATAAAGGTAAAAAGGGTAAAATTGTTAGTATTTTTCCCAAGAAAATGGAAGTAATAGTTGAAGGTGTTAATTTTTTAAAGAAACACTCAAAACCGACTCAAAAAGTTCCTCAGGGTGGAATAGTTACGCAGGAAGGCTCATTACATTCTTCTAATATTAGATTAATTTGCAACAAATGTAGTAAACCTACTGCTACAAGAAGAGAAAAAATAAAAGAAGGCAAAAGAGTAAGAGTGTGTAAAAAATGTGGAGAGATAATAGATAAAGTTTAGGAGGTTGAATTATGCCCCGATTGAAAGATAAATACTTTAAGCAAGTATTACCAGAGATGATGAAAAAATTTAAATATAAAAGCGTGATGGCTGTTCCTAGATTGCAGAAAACAGTGATTAATATCGGTTTAGGAAGTGCTACAAAAGATTCAAAAATTATGGATGAAGCAGTAAAAGAATTAGCTATCATTAGCGGGCAGAAGCCCATTATAACTCGTGCAAAGAAATCCATATCTAACTTTGGACTTAGAAAAGATATGCCAGTAGGTTGCAAGGTTACATTGCGGAATGATAGAATGTACGAATTTTTAGATAAATTTATTAATATTGCAATCGCTAGAATTCGGGATTTTAGGGGTATCCCTTCAGATTCTTTTGATGGAAGAGGAAATTATACTGTGGGCGTGAAAGAACAGTTGATTTTTCCTGAAATAGATTTTGATCAAGTCACCAACACTTTAGGAATGAATATTACTATTGTTACAAGTGCTTCAAATGATGAAGAAGCGAAAACCCTTTTAGAATTAATTGGTGTTCCTTTTAAAAAATAGTGTGTATTTCGTATCGCGTGAAGAAAAATAGCGTAGAGCGTACAACGTTTGGCGTATAGGAAGTAGGGGCGTATGGCATACGCCCATAAAAAAATCAGCAAAACCATAGAGTGTATAAAGATTTAGTGTAGGGGCTTGATTTATCAAGCCCGCAAAACTCGGGTCGGATAAATCCGACCCCTACTAAAGAAAAATAAACTAGTCGTTAGTTAAAGTACTTTGTAAAAACTTTTAGCTACCTAATTTAATAATTGCTAATTATTACTCTATTCAGTATTAACTAAATACTATTCACTAAATACTAACGACTAATTATTCTCTACGCTAAACGCTATACGCTAGTTTGCACGAGATACAAATTTATGAGTAAGTTATATTTTGAACCAAAAAGGAGGAAATAGTGTGGCCAAAACAGCCCTAGTAGTAAAGGCTAAAAAAGAACCCAAATATAAAGTAAGGAAATATTTTCGTTGCAATATTTGCGGAAGACCTCGAGGTTATATGAGAAAATTTGGAATATGCAGAATATGTTTTAGAAGCATGGCCCATAAGGGAGAATTACCAGGAATCACTAAATCAAGCTGGTAAATCTGTCAAAAGATATATTTTTTAATGAAGTTTATTGTGATGAGTTGAAGTAAAAAGAGAGGAGGATATTATATATGAGTGTTGTAACGGATCCTGTTGCTGACCTGTTAACCAGAGTTAGAAATGCCAATAAGATGCGGCACGATTCTTTAATTGTACCATCATCAAAGTTAAAATTAGAAATTACTCGTATATTAAAAGACGAAGGTTTTATTAGAGACTATAAATATAAAGAGGATAATAAACAAGGTCATTTGACCATCTATTTAAAGTATATTAACAAAGAAAAAACCATTAATAATCTTAAAAGAATTAGCAAACCTGGATTAAAAGTATACGTAAAAAAAGATGAGATACCAGAAGTATTAGGCGGACTCGGAATCGCTATAATTTCTACCTCAAAAGGTATAATGACTGGCAGAGAAGCTCTGCAGCGTCATCTTGGTGGAGAAGTAATTTGTTGTATTTGGTAAATATAAATTAGAATATAGTATATAGAAAGAAATTTAGAATCCATAAGTTTAGAAGTAAGGATTTAGAAGATAAAAAGATTAATTTTGTATCTTGGGTTTTGTGAATTACACCTTGCATATTAGTATATCGTATATTGTAAAGAAAAATGTTCCGGAGTCAGATTTCAGAAGATTGCATCTTCTGTTTTCTTAAAGGCAGACTTATTACACTCCTCTTAATAATATTTACAGAGAGTAGGATAGAGTTGCAATATTGAAATACGATATACGCGATACGATATACGAAAAAGAGGAGGTTTTATATGTCCAGAATAGGAAAGATGCCTATAAATATTCCTAATGGAGTTAAAGTTGAATTAGATAAGAATAATATAAAAGTATCCGGAGAAAGAGGCACTTTAGAGATAAGTGTTCATCCGGATATGCAGGTAAAGATAGAAGATGATAAAATTTATGTTTCCAGATCTTCTGAAAATAAATTTCATCGATCTTTGCATGGATTAAGCCGAGCTTTAATAAATAATATGGTAATAGGAGTTTCTTTGGGCTTTGAAAAAATATTGGAGATACAAGGAGTAGGTTATCGAGCTGCTCTTGAAGATGGGAAAATGGTCCTACAGATAGGATATTCTCACCCCGTCAAGGTTAATACACCCGAAGGAATTGAATTCGAAGTTGAGAAACAGAAAATTATTAAAGTAAAAGGTATTGATAAGCAATTAGTAGGTGAAACTGCTGCTAAAATAAGATTATTACGGAAACCGGAACCATATAAGGGGAAAGGAATAAGATATATAGACGAAGTAGTAAGGAGAAAAGTAGGTAAAACTGGCGCAAAGTAATCAAAATAACATTTTAGATGTCTGAATTGTATATTAATATT
>Ga0265593_1000793_pt1 | contig 16067 bp, 17 predicted proteins | sample saktaG_8_FD_190136 | JGI IMG/M metagenome (GOLD analysis project Ga0265593, IMG submission 190136) | Saline water microbial communities from Sakinaw Lake, British Columbia, Canada - sak_2011_5_24_36m | ecosystem: Environmental > Aquatic > Non-marine Saline and Alkaline > Saline ...
TATAATCATTTCACCCTTTCAGGGTTTTGTTTGATTGTTGTATATTTTCTATAATCGTTTCATCCCTTCGGGATTGTAGAGTACTGCATATTTACACCAATTTCTCTTCAAACGCCCATTTCAACAAACGTTGTCGATATACTTTTAATTGCTGTAGTGCTGTTTGCAGTTGTTGTTAGCCGTTATCTAATTCGCTGAGTAGTTCTTCTATTTTGGCTACGATGGCTTGTTGTTCGGGGAGAGGTGCAATGGGGATTGATATTGTTTTGACTGTAGGAACAGTTAATTGTGGGATTGATGACCCCGTATGCTTTATATTAATGAGAATGACGGCGTATGCTGTGCCGCTTAATGTGGGGGAGAAAGTAAGCTGCCTCCTGCATTGCCTTGTAAATCTACCCACGAACAAGGTAAGCCTAAATGGTTTAACCAAGCGACGCCTTGCTCTTCTTTTAACAGGGCAATAGTGGACGCGCTGCCTGCCACGATACACAGTTCTGCCACAACACTTACTGAAGCTAAATAATTGACGGGCCAGCCTGTTTTTGGGTTAATTACATGGCTGTAACGCTTACCATTAAGCAGCAGACAGCGTTCATAATCACCACTACTCGCTAACGCGCCTTGGTGCATTGCTATGGTGTGTAATAGTTGCTCAGGGTTTCGTGGATGGCGAATGCCAATAGTCCAAGCATGACCATCATCTCTGGGGCCAATAACCCGTATATCGCCCCCTAAGTTAATCACGCCTTGCGTAACACCCATTTTTTTACAGAGTTCAGCCGCTCTATCTACCGCATATTCTTTTACTATGCCGCCAAAATCGAGCTCCATTCCGGGTACTAAAAAGCGTAAGACAGGGTTTTTCCACTGCACTTTATCCCAACCAATATGCGCTAATACCTCTGTAAGCTGATGGTCTTCAGGCAAGGTTTGTTGCTCAGCTCGCCATAATGTGCGTAATAATCCAGAGGTAATATCAAAAAGTCCGTCACTTTGTTGATAACAGGTCGTAGCATAATTTAATAAGCCAGCGGTTTCGGCATCAACGGAAAGCTGTCCACCTACACACGCTATTCGATTAATTTTTGCTAACAAGCTATCTGTTTTGTAACGAGAATATCTTTTTTCTAAGCGTTTGATGTCACTGATTACTTGTTCTGCAACACGTTTGGCTTGGGCGTGATGTTTGGCAAATAATTGCAATTCACACGGTGTGCCCATTGCGGTGAAAGGAGCGTGAAAATAAATCATGTGCGTGACTAAAAAGCTAAACCCCATGTGGCAGAAAGCGCGCCTTGGCGATCAAGTTGCACGCCATTGACATCAGTGCTTAGTGGTTGCAACCATTCCACACCTAGTGTATTGCCTGTAAAATCACCATCTGTCACTGTGTAATTAACGCCAAAACCAAGATCCCAAAAGCGTCCTCCATAATTTTTAGCAAAATCCATTGGGCCTGAGCGTTGATTGACATCGTCTAACAGAACGCCATTAACCACGCCCGGCAAGGCAGTAAATTGTCCAGTAATTGCCTGCTGATTAGTGTGTACGCCACGAATAGAGCTTGACCAGCTTGGGCTAAGTTGATAACTACCCCATGCTGTCGTTTGCCACAGATCACCCAAGGCATAACCCGTGCTGCCTTTCTCTTCAAGACGTTGAGTACTTGAAAATTGCGCGCCCCAAGACCATTGCTCGTGTTGCCCAGTATAGGTAAGACTGGGTTTGAAATCCCACGTACCACTGCCTAATTGCATACCATAATGAATATAACCTTCATCTTGTTGATGGGCGCGTCTTAGCTGAATATCGACATCTCCGGTGGGTGCGCTGAGTCCAAGTCCAACATGTAGATGATGATGCGTAAGATCAATCGCTTTAATTAAAGCATACATGCCCGTATCACCTATGCCTCCCGTTGCATGCCCAGTACCTGAATGCACATGACCACCAACAGGGACAGGTGGCGCGTCGGTTAAGTTGCGTAAATTCATGGCCATATCCATAAATTGTGGCATCAGCATTAAGGTCAGTCCTGGCAGCGGGGCATACATTATATCCACCATGTGCATAGTCATATCCATAAACGTGGGTGTTAAACGACAACCCTCGCTGCCCGTGCCACAGCCCGTCTTTACAATAGTTTGCTCGCTGCTGGTGTGGGTGCCTTGCAGCATAGCACCGCCTTGTTCATCATGCATAAAGCGATAGCCTATCATCCAGCTGCCGGCGTCAGTAAGCAGATGATCGAACATAACGCCAGCGGGCGCATGGGCGTGATGGTGTGCCTGATGATGGTGTGGGTGATGCTCGGGATGAAGGTTAAAGGCACGACTATCTAGGTTGGCTAAATTTACCTTTAATGCTGCATTTGCCATGAATGAATCAAAATCGCTGTAATGACCTTCACCGCCTCCACCTATTTTTAGAGAACCTGCGTGCTGATAGTATTCAATGCCCGCCTCAAGGCTAATGGCTTTTGAAAAGCGCTTGCTGAGACTGAGTCCACCGCTAATGGCACCATATGCGGACAGTCGTTGATCACTGGAAAAATTATTAGGTAATTTACTTGGGTCGTAAGGTATTAAACTAAATTTTCCTGTGGTAGGGTCATACTGAGTTTTACTATAGGCTTGTTTAGAAAGTAAATAAGGCTGATAAAAGTCGGCCGCGTCTTGCGAGTAATAACGAATCTTGGGCGTAATAACCCATGTGCTCGTGAGTGGCTGAACCCACTCAGCACCGAAAGTATGCGCTGCAATGCCCCAATCATCCTGAAAAAATCGATACTCTAAATGGACTGCTGCCTCAGCGAAATCAATATGCTGAACAAATTTCCCCCCCATGCTAAATTGATTTCGTTGCTCAGGACGTTGTTCTAAAAAAGCATGAAGATTACCTGTTAAGCGTTTAGCTGTTTGTTCGGGATCAACAAACATAATAGTCATGACTTTATAGGGATTTTCTAAATACCCAGTGCTTTGGGTATACCCCAGACTGGTTTCGAATAAGGAATATTTATTGATGATTTGAGTAAGACTGACGGTAGTGCTCCAGTCTTGCCGATTACCTTGCAAAATTTTCATGGCACCTGATTGAATAATCTGTGTAGCAAAATAATCTTTCGTGATATACGGCGAAGCATCGTGGTCGAGTATTGCGGAGGTATCACTATTGGTATAACTTGCCCCAAGATTAACAGTTGTGCGTTTTTGATTAAAATCCCAGCGCGACATGACATTGCCAAATCTGGACTCATAATCATTTTCCAAAGACAAGCCTCCGCCAATATCGATAGCGGCTTCATCCCATTCATAACCTAAATTGAAATCCCCTTGCTTACGTGTTTCTGGAGAGGCCATTGATAAAATATGGACGAGTTGCGGCGCTTTACCCAGCACTTTGCCAACGTCGTTTTGTTGTAAGGGGACAAATTTTTTCGTCACTAACAGCTGGGTATTTAAATAGGGTGAAGCACCCACTGTTATGGTTTGCCCCGATGCGGTGTCTGCAAGATAGGCGCGATTACTTTGTGCAACGAGTGGCGCGGTACTGATAGGCGTGGCACCTGACCAGGTGTCTTGACTGTAATGCGTGGTAAAGTTAACACGATCAGTTAAGCTAAACGTAGCTTTGCCAAAAAGACTCTCTACTTCGATAGGGTTTTTATCGTTTTTTACTGAAAATAAATTTCGTTTACCTTCCTGATAATGTCCATATTGAAAATCAACGTTGTCATTGTCTGCAAACACGGGCGCAGCCATGATGCCAGGCAAGGCTAAGGCGGCAAAGGTGAGCGCATGTAAAGCCGAGTGGGGTGGTTTTTTTTTAATAACAGCCACAGCCACCTCCACTGCCTGCATTACTTCCCGAAGCGGCTTCTCTACTGCCATAAGCATGTTCATAAAATAAGGCTTGCACAGGCTGGGTTGATAATTGCATTTCAGGTTTGGCAAGAATTCCGCGTTGCCAAGGTGAAACTGACGCGCAACCTGACAACAGGAGGCTTGAGAAGAATAAAAAATAACCTGTGGTGTTCCTGATTATGTTTATAACAGTAATAAAGGGTGAATGGTTAAGCATTTAAATCGTCCAAGGTGACGGTTGAAATTAAGAAATAAAGGCACTCAGGGCATTGTTCAACATAAATAAGGCAGTAGTTTAGCTGCTTATTCAGCAAGTAATTGGTGAATCAATGCGTTAATTTTAGTTGCTTCATCAGCTCTAAAACCTAGATGCACATGTCTGATATTGCCTTTTTTATCGATTAAATAGGAGGAGGGCATGGCTTTTACATTGAATGCGGTGGCACATTGCTGAGCTTGATCTGTAGCGATAGTGAAGTTAGCTGGGTATTTATCTAAGAATGTTTGTGCTTCAGAAAAATTCTCATCTAAGTTGATCCCAATAATTTCCAATCCTTGAGGTTTAAGCTCAGTATTAAGCTGATTTAAAAAGACAAATGATTTAACACAGGGGCCACACCACGAGGCCCAAAAGTCCACATAAAGCACTTTGCCAAGATGTTCCTTAAGATGAATGTTAGCCGACTTATTTGCTAAGAGTAAGTCACAATTAGGCATGGGCTGGGTGATCTCCTCAGCCCAGAGCATCTGTTGACCACTCATGACAATGAGCGCGCTAAAAAAACATGAGAAGATAAAATTTTTCATTAAGTTATTATTATTGTTATTTTATTTGAAGAAAACGCTTTAACATGGCACGCAAACACCTGCATAATAAATCTGCACCAGTAGGTTTATTGATTTTGAATAAGTAAGGGGTCGTGTATTCCTGTATGAAACCCCTCATGCGTTAAACAATGGAGTTGTAACTGATAATTTTCAGCTGGTTGTGCTGATTTATTCACGCCTAAAAAATAATCACCGTTACCACCAGTGATGTTAATCGCAGGACTATACGTTGCATTACCATCTGAGCCGTCAGTAGTATTTTTAACGATGAAATTTTTCCCTATTTGTTTACTTACCAACACACTCACTAAAGGCGGGGCAACCGGGGCGAGATCTTTTATTTTTACTTCAAGATGTTCAGTTGCACCGGAGCCATCATCATAACAGGTGACTTTATAATAATCGGTTGCACTGGCTGATGCTGTTAATGAACCGATTACATCGTGTGCCCACGTGAGCGGTGCAAAACCACTGACTGTAAGCAAAAACAAAGCAGAATAAATACGCATAAATAGGCTAATAATAAAGTAAGTTATTGATTTTGGATTCTGTTAACAGTTACTAACGTAGGTTTACCTAGTTTAGTAACGCATTGGTAATTTAAAGAATAACTGTCAATGCCCACTGCTGTTTTATTAATACGCACCTCGTAACGAGCATCACCCCGTTGCAGGGCAATTTCAGGGCTGTATTTTTTATCTTTATCGTTAGGATCGGTGGTATTAACAGCCAACATTCCTTGAATTAATTGTGCACTCATCATGGGTGCTGTGTTTGGCGCTAAATCCATTATGCTGATTTTTAATTTATCGGTGACACCGTTATTATTTCCTGCACAGGTAATATGATAATAATCGGTGCTACTGCTATTGGCTGTTAATGCGCCTGTTAACGTTGCCGCCAGTGTTGGTATAGGGACGCTAAGACTTGTTAGGAGTAGTGTGGTGAATAGGTGTGGGTGACAGTGGTTCATTGAAGGTTCCTGTATAAGCTTAATTATTGATCCGCAATAGGAAATATTTCTGTGCCTGTATGGAAATTTTGCGCAGTCATACAATGGTACGATACCGCATAATTTTCTTTACCTGCGGCGGTTTTATCAATCGTTATTAAGTAATATTCATCTGCATTTCCAGTTACTTGCAGGCTTGGACTGTATGCAGCATCAGCGTCCTTAGCATCGGTAGTGTTATAAACGCGCTCCCCAACACTAATTTGCATACTCATCAGGGGTGCTGCACTAGGCGCTTCATCTCTTAGCTCAATCTCTAAATACGAACTATCATCAAAACAATGGATGTGATAAAAATCTACCGCTGAACTTGCTTGCCCAAGCGATCCATTTAAATCATGCGCCGTCGCATTATTACTGAAGACGCTAATTAGCATGGGCATAATTAATGCCTTTTTTAAAGATAAAATCGAGTCATTCATTCTATTTATTAAGGTAGATGTTAAAAAAAACTAGCTTAGCAATTTTACTCGTTAGTTGTTTGTACATATATCATTTACACTAAATATTGCCGCAAGTACTTGATAGGGTATTGATATATTAAGGAATATAACTATGCTCCAATTTAATTTCTGCATAGCTGCGCACCGTTGCATCGTGATCATTAAGTGCATGCTGCAATAGTTGCTGGTTATTACCTGCATAATCTACTGCCGTTAAGCGCACTGAGACATCAGTGTCTTCTAATGCTTTTTGTAAAAATTCAGCAAGCTGCGCATCGTTTTGTTCAGCAAGGATTTGTAAGGATCGCGCTCTTATTTCTGCATTTTCATCATCCAATAAGCGCGTGAGCGTCTGATGAATCGCTGCATTAGACAGTGTATTCTTTTCCAACCGACTTATAGCGTCAAGGCGTTGATTGATTGTGCCTTCAGAAATTGAATGGCTTGGTGCTTCAATAGGCGCGGTGAGTACGCCGACGTGTTGCACTGAAGTGAAAGCTAATGTTGGTGCTGTAGCGTTTATTAGCCATATTTCAACGGGTAAAGAAGCTGTCTTGTGCCTAAGTTCATCTTTTGAATAACGCATTATCCAATCACTATGAGGTGTTAATAAGCAGGCTAATAATTCTGATATTACTGAGGTTTGACAGCTTACTGAAAGCGTAATATCAGGCGTATCAGCATAATGAAGCTGTATGCCCGTTTGCTGTTTAATGGTTTTTAAAATGGTGTATAACGATGTATTTTGTACTTTAATGAGCTGTTTAACGGCGTTAATTTCAATAATATTGGCTAAAACAGGGGGCGCAACAAAAAGTAAGCACAGGGCAAAAAAGTATTGGGTGAGCATATTTTTAGACCTTATCCAGACAAAGAAGCCAAAAGGCAGTATTGATACCTTTTGGCTTCAAAAAAAATCAAAGACTATGCGTTAAGTAGGTTTAAACCGTCAAATCAGATTTTTCTGACGAAAAATGGTTTGACTAGAAGTTACGCAAAACGTGAACAAATTTTGCGTTTTATCACCGTAATATAAGCAAGGCCTGATGTTTTTTTATTCAAAAGGTAAGCCTGGCGCACCTTGTGGAAATTTGGCTTGAGGAATAGTTAAGTTAGCATCAATATCCGTTCCGTTTGGCTCAATGACCACATCATAACTTTCGCCATTACATGCTGCGGGTAAAGGGTTGTTGGTTAAATCACGAACAACCGTGATAGCTGGCCAGAATGTTTTGCCATTGCCTTGTTCAGTAATTGAACTTTCAGTCATACCTAAGGTTTCACGGCTGTTTGGCATAATGCCATGATCAGCACCAGTCATACTATATAATTTACTGCCTGTGTCGGTACCAATCCAGACATCTTTACGTGCTGCATCGTGGGCTTTACCGCCACCACGTTTACACCAGTTAGTTACCGCTGCACGAATAATCAGATTTTTAGCGCAGGAAGTGGTTTGAAATTTTGGTACGTTGAATTTGAATGATGAAATGCCTGTAGTGCTGATCACATCTTCTTGTAATGCGGGTGTTATTGCTTGACCATTAAAAACAGCATAACCACGCGCAAAGGTTTTTGTGCTGTCTAACTTAGGAATAACCCAGTTGCCAAATAAATTTGGGCTGACTAAGCCTAAGCCTAAATTGTTAAAAGCTGCGCCAGCTAAAGCACCAACGATATCACCTGATAAATCATTTGGACTTGCTACAGGAAGTGTTGTTGCTTGTCCAGTTGACACAGTACCATCAACGCCAGGTGTTGTTGAAGAAACTGTACCTGATTTATAACGGTAAACAATGGCATCAGCTGAGCTTGCTGAGTTTGGGAATAGGGAGGCTTGAGCGATGACATTTAAACGCGTAGCGCCTACAGTACCTTCAGCAATAGCATTAGTCGCACAGCCATGAGTAGTCGTAAAGCCTGTATAAGCTGTTGCCGAGTAAGTGATTTTGCCAGTAGTGTCAACACCACTGATGCCCGTATTACCTTGACCTTCAATGAAGACTTTATCTTTAATGCCTGTGTGTGCAAACGCTGCTTGGCCTGCAAGACCCATAACGGTGGCAATTGAACATAATGCTATTTTTTTGCTCAGGGTGGTTTTTTTCATTCAGTCCTCCTAGGACAGATTAAAGGTAGTAGTTGTTTTTTCTTTTTGACTGACATCGCAGTCTCATGACTGCACGTATCTAAAGCAGTATTTATGCCATAAAAAAACAATAATGTAATACGATGCACTTTACGAGTGTATTTATATGTCGTTGTTTTATAATCTATAAAAAATAAAACCTCCATGGGGAGGCGCTTAAGACAGGTGTAAAAAGTTAAGTAAGAAGCTAAATGTAATTTTTTTTTGTTAAGCTGTGTCATATCACCACTACTTAGACTCTTTTTTTTAAAAATAAACACAAGCAAACAAACACTTAAGAAAAAGTGTGTGATATGCCACAGTCAATGCGTTATTTAACACACTTTTTAATTATGTTGAGTGGTCACTTTATAAAAATTTATATTCAGATTCTTTGTGCAAAGCCGTTAACACTGGCTGAAAAAATTGTGCAAAAGCCATTTTTTTATCAAAATCTAAAAATTTATTTATACTTATTTTGTAATGAGTTATAGTAAAATTATACCCATTTACCTTGCTTAGCTTAGGGTAATGTAGTCAAAACTGACCGAGCTTTTCACGGAAATTAGACGGTAGTAGGTTACAGTATTCGCTGAAATTTAAATAAATCCATTCTGAATACATTTTAAGTAACTGTTGTTATTAATCATCCAAAAAAATATTAATTTTTATGTCTAATTATTTTCTACGCACGCATATTTCAAGGGTTTCATTTTTACAACGCTTGCTTGATAGTTTTTTAATATTTTTTATTTATTGGGCCATTAAAGTTATTTTTTTTAGCACGTGGGAATCAATTCATTTTGTTGCAGCGATTGTATCCGTTGCCTTTTTCCTCATCATTGCTGAATTACGTGGTTTATATCGTTCATGGCGTACCAGCAGTATGCACGATGAAATCAATACCTTATTTTATACTTGGGCATCGGTAGTATTTTTTTTACTCATCTATGTGTTTATGAGTAAAACAGCGGCTAACTACTCGCGCACCGCACTGCTTATTTGGTGGGTTTTAGTACCAATTACGCTGACTATTGTGCGCTTACTTATTCGTCAGCTGCTTAAGCACTCTCGACAACAAGGTCAAAATTATAGAAAAGTAGCGGTGGTCGGTAATAATCACATTGGTTTTCGCTTGGTTAATCAACTTGAACAAATGCCGTGGGCAGGCCTAGTGATTAATGGGATTTTTGATTTTAGCAACACGTCTGCCAGCACCGTGACAATTGGTATGCACACTTATCCTTTACATTCTGTAGAAACGTTGATTGCAAAAGTGCATGCAGGGGAAATTGATTCGGTATACATCGCGATGCCTTTGCACAATGAACAACACATTACCGATTTGGTTGATGCGTTAGCCGATACCACCGCCTCAGTGTTTATTTTACCCGATTTGTTTGTCTTTGAATTAACCCACGCACGCTGGGTTGATTTTGGTGGTTTACCCTTAATCAGTGTTTATGAAACGCCTTTTAATAGCTTGTATGGCTGGGTAAAACGCACTGAAGATGTGTTAGTGGCAAGTATTATTCTCGTGTTTATTTCGCCGCTGTTAGTCGTTATTGCTTTAGCTATTAAGCTAACCTCAGCAGGGCCTATTTTATTTAAACAAAATCGTTATGGCTTAAACGGAGCCATTGTTGAAGTCTGGAAGTTTCGCTCCATGACCGTGTGTGAAAATGGTGTTATTATTAATCAAGCTCAAAAAAATGATACGCGCATCACCCCTTTGGGTGGTTTTTTAAGAAAAAATTCTCTCGACGAACTGCCGCAATTTTTCAATGTGTTACACGGTTCAATGTCAATTGTAGGGCCACGTCCTCATGCTATCGCACACAACGAAGAGTACCGGAAATTAATAAAAGGCTATATGTTGCGCCACAAAGTTAAACCAGGCATTACTGGATGGGCGCAAATTAATGGTTGGCGTGGCGAGACGGATACCCTTGAAAAAATGGAAAAACGTGTTGAATACGATTTGCAATATATTCAAAATTGGTCACTTTGGTTGGATATAAAAATCATTTTTTTAACTCTATTTAAGGGCTTTTCAGGAACGAATGTGTATTAAGCTATTAACTAAAAATTGCGTTTGATTACGCTTTATATTTCTGTATTACAACAAGTTTTATTATTTTAATTTATGTTCATTTTCTATTCTTTACTTGGCATTATCTTTTTATCACCTTTACCTTACGGAGCAAATCACGATTGGTCGTGGAGTTTATGTGCCTTACTCGTTTCCTTAGTCAGCATTAGCTGGGCGAGTTATGTGTTCATTACTCAGCGAAAAGAGTTTTTTTTTCAACACACAAAAACCATTCTTGATTTACTTATTGTGTTTTTGAGCATGTTGGCGTGGTCACTTTTGCAAGCCAATACAGAATGGCTTGCAGGGTTACATCATCCTTTATGGAGTATGATCAGCCCTTTAATAAACGGGACTGAACACGCCATTTCATTAACACCCAGCGACACCATGATGTCAGTCATGCGCTTAATGAGTTATGGCTTAGTCTTTTGGTTATCCTTATGTTTTAGTCAAGATCCTGAGCGGGCTAAAACAATATTTACCGGCCTAATGGCAACTGGTTTTTTATATTCCCTGTACGGCTTAATTGTACATCTTGGGCAATTAACACCAGAAGGCACGCCCTATGCTGCGGATGTAACCAGCACGTTTATTAATAGAAATCATTTTGCTACTTACGCAGGCTTAAGCTTGCTGTGTACCTTGGCTTTATTAAATCATGGTGTTACAGCGTCATCTAAATATCATATTGGTGGTAATTTAGGTATGCAACGCTTCATTGAAAAATTAATTGTTCGTTCGTATTTACCGTTATTAATCTTCTTTGTAATCGGTACAGCGTTAATTTTAAGCCATTCCAGAGGCGGAGTTTCTAGTAGCTTATTAGGGTTAATTGTCTTGCTAGGCGTTTTAAATATTAATAGAAGTACGCGAAATATCTATATGGTGTGGATATTTGCGACATTTATTTTAGTTGGTACTGTTATTTTTTATATGAGTAGTGACGGTTTAATTGATCGCCTTAATGCGCAAGGCTTTACTGATGAAGCGCGTGACGAAACCTATGAATTAACCTGGAATGCTATCTTAACTAATCCGTGGCTGGGCTTTGGACTGGGTAGTTTTGAAGAGGTTTTCCCCCTGTACAAGTCTGTGTTTATCTCAGGAACTTTTGCCTCTCCGCATTTATGGGATTATGCACATAACAGTTATTTAGAAGCTATTTTTGAAATGGGTTTCCCTGCGGCGCTGGCGTTATTTTATTGTTTTTTGCGCATGGCGATAATTTGTTTGCGTGGCCTCTTTGTGCGCAAACGCGATTGGATTTATCCAGCAACAGGCTTAGCTGCCACCTCTTTAATTGCGGCTCACGCTAATGTTGATTTCAGTATGCAAATTCCTGCAATTCCTTATACCTATGCTTTGCTGATGGGTGCCGCCTGTGCTCAATCATACACTGGGCAAAAGCGACGAACCAAAAAAACCGTTGAATAATTATTTTATGATATGACTGTGGGCTAGGAGAGAGTACCTCTAATAAAATCTCTCCTAAGGCTTTTCAACAAAGCATCAGTCACTACTTAATTAGAGGCTAAAATTTTCTTCAAAAAGGGCAGGGTTAATTTATGATTAGCCGATAATGATGCCTTATCTAATTTATTTAATAACGTCCATATTGATTCCCAATTTTTAGCATGATGCTTGATTAAAAAGGCACTCACTTGAGGCGTTATCTCAAAACCCATTAGCTTGGCTTTAAATATTAACGCATTAATGCTTTCTTGTTCGGTGAATTCCTTTAACTTAAGGACTAAGCCCCAATTAATCCGAGTTTTAAGGTCAGGTAATTCAATCCTCATCGTCAGAGGAGCTAAGCTTGAGGACATGATTAAGCGATGATTATCACTGCGATGCTGGTTAAAAAAAGTAAAAAAAGCGCGCTCCCAGACTGGATCACCAGCAATATGTTCAATATCATCGAGACACACTAAGTCAAACTTATCAAGCCCCACCATTAAGGCGGGGTCTGGTAACTGTGTTTTAGGAAAAGCGTAATAGAAGGCCTGTTGCTTTAAAGAATACGCATAATGACAACACGCCTGTAATAAATGACTTTTACCTAAGCCATGCGCACCCCAAATAAGAATTTGTTGTTCACCTTTATCCTCAACACAGTGCTGTAAGTGCATGATAACTTCTTCATTACAGCCATTAAAAAAATCTTTAAATGTTTGATTGGCTCTAAACTCAAAATTTACTGGCAGTTGTTCGGCCATAATTATCTCTGTTTACCACTAAAATAAATAAATAACGATGAGCCAAAAAAAAGCATCAAACTAAAGATGACTTCAACAATCGCATACACTTCATGAGTTTGATTTACATACGCTTCGGCGGAACCATGCAAAAAATAACCTAGACTAAGGTAAGCCATCCACGCGCAACTTTTTTTCTGCTGAGCTAAAAAACCTCGCAGCGGCAATAATAAAGGTGTAACCGTCACCAACAAGATTAAGGCAATAGGTAGTTTATGGGTTGTAACAAATAAGGTGTGCCACAACATCAGCAGACTAAAAAGTCCAAAAAAACCAATAAGCGCAATCACATAAAAATAGATAGCAGGTATTTTCATAGCAAAACAGTAAACAAAAATAAAAAGTAGGTTTCTATCATACGATAACCCTTGTCCTAATGCGTACAAAATTCCTGAAAAAACTATGCGTCGTGGCTGTCATTGCTTTTTTGATTTAAACCACCTATTATTGATTTAGCGTTAAGGTTCCAGAAGAGTCTATCTTTTGGTTAAACGGGAAGTCGGTGAACTCATTCAATCCGACGCTGCCCCCGCAACGGTGATTAAGTAAAAGTTTCGTTAATAAACCACTGTACATGATGTATGGGAAGGTGACGATTCAGGATGTAAGCACATCCACTTATTAGCCCGGAGACCGGCCTCAACGCTTATTCGATGCAGCGGCGGGCTGTGTTACGAAAGGAAGGTTCTGTTTAACTAACAGTGACTTTCTTTTGCTCATTGTCTCGCGCTGCTTTTTTAAACTCATCATTGCGCGGGCGGCGCAAGAGAATTCTATGCAAAAGACACTCATCACAGCCTCACTATTAAGCAGTTTTTATCCAACTTTATACGCACCACAAGCGTTTTCAGCTTCTTCCATTATCAATCTTCCAGACGTTGTCATCACCGCAACAAGAACCTCCACACCTCAAAATCAGTTAGCCGCTGGCGTGACTGTCTTTACACGTGAAGATATTGAAAAATCTCAGGTTACAAATTTACCTGAATTATTTAAAGGCTCTTTAGGGGTAGATATTGCTCAAAATGGGGGCTTAGGTCAACCGACCAGTTTATTTTTACGCGGTACAAATACTGATCATGTTTTAGTATTAATTGACGGCATAAAGGTTGGTTCAGTCACGGCAGGCACTACACCTTTTGAACATATATCCATTGATCAAATTGAACGCATCGAAATTATTCGTGGCCCACAATCCAGTTTGTATGGTTCTGAAGCCATTGGTGGTGTTATTCAACTATTTACACGTAAAGGCAGTGTGGATGGCACGCCTCATTACACGGTGAGCATGGGGGCAGGGACGTACGATACTGCAAAAACCTCGGCAACTGTCGGCGGGCAAACAGGAAATAATTGGTATAACTTAGGCGTGTCTTATCTTAATAGTCAGGGTTTTACTAATCAACGTAACAGTGATCCTGATCGTGATGGCTATGATAATACAGGTATTAATGCGCGTTTTGGACGACGTTTTAATGATCACACAGAGCTTGAAACTTTTTTCTTACGGACCTTAGGTCACACAGAATACGATTCTAGTTACGGTGGCGATCATTCTGCGTATGTAAATCAAGTGCTAGGCATTACAGGTAAAACTCAGGTAATGAAGGCTTGGCAAACGACATTACGGTTAGGTCAAAGCCGTGATGAATTAGATACCTTCCAAGCTAATGCTGCCTTTGAAAACCGCTTTAATAGCACACGTTGGAATTTAAGTTGGTTGAATGAATTACAGCTTACTGATACCCATCAATTATTGGTTGGCACTGATTACCGCGTGGACGAAATAGAGAGTAACGATTTAGATACCTACAACACTGGTTTTGATACCTATCAAGAACAATCACGTTATGATCTTGGCGTGTTTACAGAATTACATAGCCAACTTTTAACCAATCATTTTATAAATACTTCAGTACGTTGGGATAAAAATCAAGCGTTTGGAGATTATGTGACAGGTAATATCGGTTGGCGTTATAACAGTAAACTAGGTATTAATCCTTTTGCTAGTTTTGGTAATGCTTTTAAGGCACCCACCTTTAATCAATTGTATTGGCCAAACACTGGCTATGGTGGTGGAAATCCTTTATTAAAACCTGAAGAATCAACTTCATTTGAAGTGGGTGTAACCGGCGAGCATAGCTTTTTAAAATGGGAGGTTCGTGCTTATCATACCGAAGTTGAACAGCTTATTTCTAACTGGCCACCTATTAATGTTGGACGGGCGCGTATTGAAGGCATTGAAACGCAATTTACCAAATCATGGCTTGGTTATTTAGGTACATTAAGCTTAAATTTACTAGACCCAGTTGATGCAGGCACTGGACAACGCTTAACAAGACGCGCTGATAAAATGCTTAGTTTTGATGTGTCAAAATCAATTCGAGCGGTTGATGTTGGGGTAAAAGTTATTGCTCAAGGCGAACGTACTGACCTAGATTTCAATACTTATCCTTCAACACGACTCACTTTACCTGGTTTTGTCACGGCTGATTTACGGGCAACATGGCATTTTCATAAACATTGGTTAATCAATGCAAAATTAAATAACGTATTTAACGAACGTTATCAAACGGTTTACACCTACAACACCCCAGATAGAAATTTCTTTATTTCACTTAACTTTACCCATTAACTTTTTACCTTGGAGTCTTTATGACAGAAAATATGTCGATTACAGCAAAATTAACCCCATACTTAGTGCCAATAAGCTTAGTGTTTATCATGGCATTAACACGATTTCAGCATTTTGGTGACAGCTTACATTTACCCGATGCATCTTTAGCCGTGTTCTTTTTAGCTGGTTTATATCACTCTACGGTACTTAAACGCAGAACGGTTTTTATTGCTTTATTATTAATCGCCGGAATGATTGATTTTGCTGCTATTCAAATGGGAACCAGTGCGTGGTGCATTTCTCCTGCGTATGTTTTTTTAGTGCCAACTTATTTTGTTATGTGGCGTGTTGGTCAGTATTGCAGATATTTTCAACTTACCTCAGTGTCTTCTTTGTTAAAAGCATTTGTTTGGGTTGCACTTGCAAGCACAGCAGCCTTCTTTATTTCAAACATGAGTTTTTACCTGTTTTCAGGACGCTACAGCGACATGCCAGTCATGAACTATTTAGTTAATAGTGCGCACTATTATCCTGCCTATGTGGGGTATACCTTAATCTATGCAGTGTTGGGTTATGCCGCTATTTTCATCAGCCAATCTTTTAAACCAGCCGTCTTGCGTGCAGCGTAAGGTTAACTAAGAAGTAGGGGAGATAACATTTTGTTTTAACTCAATGTTATCTCTTATAACGCGGTCAAATCACCTCATGTAAACGTCCTTATCATGCCCCATAAAGAAGACAAAACACTCCTTAAAACCTTGCAAATAGAGCTAGTAAAATACCAAAATCACTTGATCAAGCATAAGGAAAAAATAGTGAT
>Ga0265593_1000794_pt1 | contig 16062 bp, 17 predicted proteins | sample saktaG_8_FD_190136 | JGI IMG/M metagenome (GOLD analysis project Ga0265593, IMG submission 190136) | Saline water microbial communities from Sakinaw Lake, British Columbia, Canada - sak_2011_5_24_36m | ecosystem: Environmental > Aquatic > Non-marine Saline and Alkaline > Saline ...
ATTGCATTCTTCTCGATGCCTTGTTTGGGCACGATATTAATCAAGGCCTGGATTTGCTAGAGCGGTTCCAAGAAGACAATGTCTCCACCCCGATCATCATGATGAGTGGATTAAGGGATGGGCATATCAATTTCCTGGCAGGCAAGTTCGGGGCAAAGGTTTTCCTGGACAAACCGATCTCCCCCTTTGCGTTGCATGCCGCCTTGCGCGAGGCACTGATGCCGGGTCAGTCCAAAACACACCCCCCCTTGGTTGACCCCAAGCTCTTTGCCACGATGTTGAGCGCACCGACCCATTTGGAGTTCAAACAATGGCAGGCTTTGTTGCACCGGGTGGAAGTGCGCTTGGACCAAGACGTGTGCGATAAATTAAAAAGCCTGACACACTTCCAAGCCATGGTGTTTTTGATTTTGGCCCAAGAGGATCTTCTCGACAAACAACTAGCCGACAGGCTCGGCATCGGGGTCAGGGGGGCGGAATCGCATAAGTATGAAATGAGGAAGAAACTCGGTAAAAAAACCCCTTTGCAATTGAGCAAAATCCTGGAAAAGTTACGCGCCGCCGCCAGTTGATGCGGCAAGAGCTACGAGCGCGTACCCGTAAAACTACGGAGAGCTTCACCGTAATATCCACAATATATCTCCATCCGCGTTATTGCTAATCTGATGTCGGGCCTGTTCGAGGCCCGTCACTAGGTTGCCGGCCAAGCTTCCACCGAAGCAAGACTGGCATGATTTTAAGCGCTTAAAGATCAGAGGCAAAAAAATGCACACACAATTAGCCAAAAATATTCATGGGCTTTTCGTCGCTTCGGGCGGAAACCTTTCATCATCACCGACTGCCACGGCTGCCATCAAGGCCGGCAAGGTGTTAATGGCAATGCTTGCCATAGCCGGAATGGGCTTGAATACATTGGGATGTTCCCCACTGAGTGGGTATGGTTCAAGTTCCAATGGTTCAAGTTCCTATGGTTCAGGTTCCTATGGTTCAAGTTCCAATGGTTCAAGTTCCTCAAGAAGTGCTAGAGAGGAGGCTGAGGAAAGAGGGGAAAGGGCTAGAAAGCAGGCTGTGGATAGCCAAATTGGGGTTTGGAGGTCACAGGCGGGTCAGGCTCAAGCGGCCCAAGACTACAAACGGCGACAAGACGAACAGTCAGCCTTCGACAAAGCCACGCCCGAACAGAAATTGTGGTATTTGCAACATCGTTGAAAACCAACCACCACTCATCGCTGCCAGCCATCGTTTTAGTTGACTGGCAGCAAAGCCGGGCAATCGCCTTGGCTAATTCCCAAGCTCCAGCTTCGCTACCATTAAGTCAAGTCCGGACGGAGTGCAACAGCAATTCTCATTATGAGCCAAAGTGCTGAAAGAATCGTCCACGAAAAACACGAAAGGCACGAACAAGACATGCTTTTGTTCGTGCTTTTCGTGCCTTTCGTGGACTCTTTTTTTTGCCTTCGGATCAGATTCCTGATGGGATGTTCTTTCTCAGGAATCACCTAACAGCATTTTCCTCCTCTCCGGTTTCCATGGCGGCTCATCGGGCCGAATAAAAATTCCCCAGTCGAATCCTATCTGGCAACCCGTAACCTAGAGTAGTAGCCAAGCATTCCACCCAGACGAATGCCTTGATCCGTAAAACTACGGAGAGCTTCACCGTAATATCCACAATACAACTTCTTAGGCATTGTTGCTAATCTAATGTCGAGCCTGTCAGAGGCGGCTTTCTAGTTTTCTAGCAAGAGTCCCTCGAAGAAAGGCCAGCTTGATTTCGATCAGTTTAAACGACTATCGAATAAACCCTTTGGTGAATCCTACAGGAGATATAAAGATGAATAAGAAAATAAACCGTGTGTTTGTGGCATTGGCCGTTGCGGCTATTTTACCGGGGTGCGCCAGTATTGTGAGCCAGTCGTCTTGGCCGGTCGCAATCCAAAGCAACCCAGACCAAGCGAAGTTTACCATCACCAATGAAAAAGGGATTGTCGTCCATAGTGGCACCACGCCGGAAACTGTGAAGCTGAGTAGCGGGGCCGGTTATTTTGATGGCGAGACTTATAAAATCACATTCTCGCATGAAGGTCGCGAGGATATCACCACCACTCTCAATAGCTCGATCAACGGCTGGTATTTCGGCAACTTTTTGTTTGGTGGGCTTATCGGGTTATTAATTGTTGACCCGGCCACGGGTGCGATGTGGAAACTGCCGGAGAAAGTGCAGCAGGAATTGATGTTAAACAAGGCTTCTAAATTGGACGGAAACCAGGACACGTTTAGCGTCATCTCGATTGATGAGATACCCAAACAGCATAGGGGCCAACTCATCCGATTGAATTAGCCCATACCCTGATCTATTTCCTTACACCCAAAACTGCCGGATGGGCCGATCTTGCGAAGCCCATTCCCGGCCAAAACTTGAACGCGCTTTAACCAACTAAACTCAATGATGACTGATTATGTACAAGCCATTTAAACCCTGTCTGCTATTTTTGCTCGCTTTTTTGGTTACTGGATGCTCCCTATTTTGCCCCGATGGGAATACTAGGAAGGTGGATAATGTTTCGACTTACTATGGCTACCTCCCTTCAACGAACAGTAATTCAACAACCGGCATCATGGGTGGCAATATGTTGCAATTCAAGTTTTAAAGAACATAGTGGTTTGTTTGAAATGCTCTCTACAACTTCCCGGAAAAAACCAAAGGCAGAGTGGAAGTTAGTGCTTGATTATATTCTAGCCTTCAGGGACGGCAATACCTTCCGGGCAAACCGCCGTTGAAAATATCGGAAGCCAGTCTTCGCATAGCATCATTTTGTATTTATCATGGAAAATTATCATAAGTTTCCATGGTCTTCCAAGCATGATTTATCACAAAAAAGTATATGATAAATACGAGGACAAAGGTGTAAAACATAATATATTCAGGTATTCCAATATACCATCCACCAAGGCCAAACAAACCCATTGCAAGCGAAGCCGAAAGGATCATCAGTATTATTTGTGAATTGCTGAAACCAGCGCAATCTAGGACATGATGAATATGTTCCCGATCGGCAGATAAAGGGCTTCCGCCTTTTAATATCCGCCTTATCATAAGACTCAGCGTATCTAAAATAGGCACGCCAATAATCCACACAGCCGCAATAGGTGAAAGTGATGAATCGCCTTGGCTGGTGAAAACGACTGCAATCCAAGCTAATGCAAATCCCAGCATGGTGCTGCCGGCATCACCCAAAAACACTTCGGCTTTGACCCTCCATGGCGAGCGCATATTGAAACAAATAAAGGCAAAAACTGCGCTCGCAAGCATGTAAATCAATATTGCAAATAAAGTCATTCCTCTTAGCACGGCAGCCGAACCAAACAACACTAGCGCAATCAACACCGTCCCGCCTGCCAATCCATCAATACCATCAATCAAATTAATCGCATTGATCACGCCCACTACACAAAAAACAGTGAAGGGGATAGCGAACCCTTTCAATGTGACATCACCAAATCCCATAAGATTGCCTAGATTGATTAGGCAAACATTGTCCAATAGAACCATCAGCAAGGCCGCACAAACTTGGGCCAGCAATCGACTCAGGGTACTTAATTCATGTAAATCATCTAGTAGTCCGGTGAATGCTAGAATAAAAAGTGAGGCAAAAAATAAATGAAATTGATCAAACTGTTGACCCTGTAGAATAGCAGATACGCTAATGGCTAAAAAAACAGCCAAGCCTCCAGTGAGAGGTACTTCGCCTATATGGTTTTTCCGCCCAGAAGGGACATCAACCAAACCAATTATCAATGCCGGTTTATAAGAGGCTTTGATAAAAACAGTGGTAAGTATAAACGTGAAAAATATAAGCAGAACATTATACATATCAATTCCCATACAACCGTAAATATACAACGCATATATAAATGCCTACTTTAGTAGCTATGCGCAATTCATGCAATCATTAGGCAAAACTGATGCAAAAAATATCTTCACTACGCTGATATTTATCGACAATCTTTCTTGAATTTGCCAAGCAACCGCATCCTCTCACAAAACACTACAATCATATCCAGATTTTTGACGATCACAAGAACTTCGTTTGATTCAGTCTGGACGGTGCGTGCCATAGTGACAATAACCTTATCCTGTAAATGGTTCGGCAGCTTTTTCCAAGATGCCATTCCGATTTTCGCTACGGTAAGCTGCACCATCGGTTCCCAAGCACCCAATATCATAGCCTTATCCAAGGCATCAGCAACTTCAGCATCCATTCCAAATGTGTAGTACTTGATATTTGCCAACTTAGCCCAAGCATAAGGCCAGCTTGGGCGCAAGCGAATCGCCTGACGGATGAACTCCAAGGTTTGTTTCTGCAGTTCAATCGATAGGATAGGGTCAATCGGCTCGGTTATTGATTTGAGATAAAACAAATCACTCATGTCTTCGAGATAAACCGGCTGATTCAGCCCCAAGGCCAATGCTTTGGTCAAAGCCTTGCGGGCAATCTCCCATTCGCTATTTGGAATCGGGCTGGAGGAATCCCACAAAGCCATATATGCGTTTGCTTGATAATGGTATATTTCTGCCAGTAACCATTTGCCAGAAAGTATAATCAGCATAATCATAGGAAGTATAGGCAGGATGGATAAAAACTTTTTTAACCTCTGCATGACATCATCTTGTATCATTCCATGCCGAGGACAACTACTGTAGCTAACATGCTTAATCAGCCTGATATGAGATAATAATAAATTACCAATCCTAAGAACAAATCAATCATTAAAAACCATAAATACTTGCGGCGGCGATTAGGTGGAAAGAAAGCTATTCGGCGACGATGCCTCCTTTTTCTTTTTTTATCGGGTTTAATTTTATAATTCTCATTCTTGAAAAATTATATTTTGTGTTATATAGCTGACGTTACGCACCGGTTTGTGCTGGTTCCCAAGCTCCAGCTTCAAAGCCATTAAGTTAAGCCGTCATACCGGCATGGACCGCCGGTATCCAGATTGCAGGGACGCCCCCAAGCCCGCGCCATCCCTGGAGCCTGGGTTCCGGCAGTCCATGCCGGAACGACGATGTTTTGTTAACTTAATGGCAGTGAATCAGTCGGTTTGGCGTTCCAAGGTCGGACTTTACAGCGTCTACTTAGGAAACCATCGGATGGATTCTTCATGTTTCATTATACAGGCATGAGTCGTGCCATAAGCAAAACCACCCCACCGGCACAGCATGCGGCCATTGTCCCAACGGCTTGTTAAAGCTTGATGAATTGGGCTGGAAGCCAGAATTGGCGTGCCTTCAGACGCTTTGCCGAAGGCCGGGCCACCGCCGCCAGCATGCCCCGGCACGGGGTTGTTGACCCATTCATTCACCATGGTACGCACACAGATACCCACGGTTCGCTCATTTTTTGTAACCATTTGATTGTTATGTATATATTTTGTTGTTTTATGGCAAAAACAGCATTTTAAGCATTGCAACACATTGAATATAAAAGTTATTTTAAAAATGAGCGAACCGTGGGCAGATATTTCGCAATTTGCAAACAAATTTGCAAATTGAATTGCAATTTGCAAAATAACAGTGGGGGCGACACGCAAAGATCCATCTCTTTTCTAAAATATACCCACTGAAACGTTTTTTCGTATAATCCAACAAAAAACGGCCCATTGTCAACGTCAGATCAGCAATTGACATTTTTACTTTTGTCATTTTGGGCGATATTGCGTAGGCCACTCCCGTGGGAGCCGCGCCCTCGCGGCGATTGGCAGTCCGTTCGCCCTGAGCAAGTAGCCCGGATGGAGCCGCCCTGCGGCGCAATCCGGGGGATACCACGGAAAACCCGGATTGCGCCGCAGGGCGGCTCCATCCGGGCTACGGCATTTTCCAAAGGGGGGAACGCCTTTCCACTCGTTTAGACAAAGCCGTGCGTAACATCAGTTATATAGATGTAAAACTACTGGATTGTCAAGTAATTGATGATTAAAATAATTTATATATATCTGACGGTATTGGTTATTAACTTATTGGGAGTATCCCTGACCAATCGCCATGATTCAATTTCCCCGACAATCGCTGCGGCTGCAGCCCTGCCAGGTTCAAGTGCGGGAGGACGGGATTTTGTATTATGCGCATCGGAAGCCAAAACCGTCACCCAACCATTCTCTAGCATTTGTTCTGCGCGCTTTTTGGCCAACCCACCGAAATCCCCCGCCACCGATCCTGCGGTGACTTGCAAATGACATCCCATTTCGACAAAGGGAAGAATCCTATCGAGATCGCGAATGACGGACTTATTCCTTTCCGGGTGTGCAATCATCGGGCTTATGCCGCGATCCATCAACCAGCCCATCAGCTTCTCACTGCCTGGGGGCAAATGGCTGTGAGGAAATTCAACCAGAAGCACATTTTTCTGGTCTATGACACCTAGAAACGGCAATTGGCCGCATGAGACCAGTTGAATGATTTCATACCCTACGCGCACTTCGGCAGCCATGCCCAATCCCAGCGGAATGCATTGTGTTGCGAGTTCTGCCTTGAATTGCAAATATGCCGCAGTGATTGAGTCAAGCGTATTGTCGTATCTTCCATGATGGATGTGGGGTGTCAACACGGCCCATGTAATACCGTTGACAACCGCCAGCCTTGCCATTGCCAAAGCTTCATCGATTGTCGCCGGACCGTCGTCGATGCCGGGTAACAAGTGACAGTGCAAGTCTATCATTGGTTAAGCCTTTTCCGGCTCTTCAGGATTTGAGGGGATAAATATTTCATTTAGAAACAATGTCTTATGCTATAATGTGAAAATTTATTTATACTTGAACGATAAGTATTAAAACGGTCAATCATATTCTAAATATGCTGTTTTCAACTACATTGAGGTGGCAACCAACTCGACATCTATATAAATCAATAAGTTACGATACTGTACGTTCATGCGTTTTTTGCTTCAGATTACCTCTCCAAAAATTGCATAACAATATGATTTATAAAATAATTGCTGACCCCCTCAAATACTGAAGAGCCCCTTTTCCTTGTACCCATAACCCTGTTTATAATAATATCCAGCGTAATAATCGCCATACCGACCGGTTTTTTCCATGTCGAGTTGATTTAATACAACCCCGCAAATCGCTGCATGGGATTTGCGTAAACGCTTAACGGAATCCCTTGCCGCGCGGATTGAGGTCGTCTCGGCTTTTACGACATAAATCATGGTTTTTACTAACTTTGAAATCACTAATGCATCACTGACCGCTTGCACGGGGGGCGAGTCGATCAGGATAAAATCATATATGGCTTCATATTCTTTTACAAAGTCGGCGAATCTTTGCGAGGAAAGCATTTGCAATGGATCGGGGGGATTTGCCCCGGCGGCGATGATATCAATATTTCCATCCTCATGCTTCTGAATGCATTGGGCTGATTCTGAAGTTTGCGCGAGCAGGTCGGACAATCCGGGCGCTCTAGGATTGAAACCCAGGGACTTCCCGATGCTGGGCCGGCGCATATCCGCGTCAATCAATAATACCTTGCCCATTTGGGCCAGGGCGAACGCCAAAGTCATGACAATGGTGCTTTTGCCTTCGCCCGTTAGCGATGAAGTCACTGCCATGGTTTTGTGGGGAAAATCCAGGCTGGATAACAATACACCCGTCCTGACGGTTCTGATGGACTCGCCAAAGCTGGATTGGCTGTCTTTTAAAAAAATGTCGGCAAAATTTAATTTATCCCCTTTCCGTGCGACTTTCATAAAAGGCACGAGCCCCAACAAAGGCACCCCTAGTTTATTTTCCAGATCACTGGCATCCTTGAAAGAGTTGTCCAGATGCTCGATCAGGAAGGCGAGCAGGATGCCAATAACCAAGCTGACGAAGAAAGCCGTGGTGATGATCAACTGCTTTTTGGGTTTTATCGGGGTTGTCGGCTTGTACGCCCGGTCAATGAAGCGGGCATTGGCCGATTGCAAATCCCCGGTCTCCTTGGTTTCCCTGAGCCGGTTGAAAAACAGCTCATAGAGGTTTTTGTTGGATTCAACTTCACGCTGCAATTCGCGCAGCTGCGATTGCTTTTTTGAGAGTTCCTGGATTTGCCGCTTGCTTCTTTCCAACGCTGCGGTCAGCGCCACTTCATTCGACTTGGCACTTTCATAACGGTTTTTGATGCTTTCAGCCAAGCTGGCAACCTGCTTTTCAAATGATCTTTCAACCGATTCTATCTCTGAGCGGATGCTGACCATTTTGGGGTGCAGAGGGCCATAGTGTCTGGACAATTCCGACTCGGCGGTGTGCAATTCAACCAATTTGTTGGTCAGTGCCTGGGTGCTTGCATCACTGTATATTTCGGGAATGGAATCGACGCTTTGATGCAGATCGTCTCCCAATGCCTGAATTTGGCGATGCAAGCCCTCCACTTGCGCCCGCGTCTGGCGTGCCTCGGCAAGCGATGCCATGGTGGATTCGATCTCTTTACTGGTCAGGGTGAAGATTCCTTCGAGATCGACCAGATTCTGTTGTTCCATAAACGCCTGTAGATTCCGGTCGGACTGGGCCAGCTTTTCCTTAAGCCCTTCGAGGCGGGAAGACATCCATTCAGTCGCCTGTTGGGTCAATTCGGATTTCGCATTGACCCCGCTTTCTATATACACCTCACCCACGGTATTTGCCGTCTGCATGGCCAGTTCCGGGTCGGCGGACTCAAAATTGATCTTCACAATATGCGTCCCCCTGACCACCTCTATGCCCAGGCGGCTTTGGAAGGCGGGTATCAGTTTTTCCTCGGGACTGAGTGCCAATGATGCACCGGACAGTGCCGGGTTCGGTTCAAGCGACGGGCTTGTAGGCAACTCAATCGGCAGCCATTTTCTCCAATCGAATTGGCTGGACTCTGCTTTGGGTTTCGGATTGAATTCTGGGTAATCCATCAAATGGAGCTTTTCAATCGCCATTTTCGCCAGATCCCGGGATTTCAGGATTTCGACCTGGCTTTGCAGGTAATCGTTTTTATTGGTGTCCGCCGCGTAAATGTCTTCGATGGAAAGGATTTTCGCCTGCTTGGGTTCCATCAACAGGCTGGCGGTGGACTGGTAAATGGGGGTTTTCGGCCACACGACTAGGGCGGTCAACAAGGACACCATGAGGGCGAATCCGACTATGCCAAGCCAGTGTTGCCGGATGATGCCCCAGTATTGCCGAAGGTCAAGCTGGCCTTCGATGCCATCATCCAGATTATCAGTGTCGATGACTTGACGGGAAGACGCAGCGTCGTTATCCATAAATTAGTTATTATAAGTGGTATGGGGTCGGTTATATTAAAAAAAGCTTTCATCCACCAAAAGAATGTCTCCGGGGCGGATCGGGGAGCTTAGCTCCACTTCCTGCGGGGTCTGGCTGGCATCATCGTCATGGATGACGCTGATGCTGCTTCTTGCGGCACGCTCGGTAAACCCGCCTGCCAGGGCAATGGCTTTTTGCACGGTTAGCCCCGGCAAAAAGGGATAACCGCCTGGCGTCCTGACTTCGCCATTGATGAAAAACTGCCGGTATCCTAGCATCCTGACGTTGACCTTGGGTGCCACCAGAAAGCCCTTTTTCAATTGCTCGGCCAGCAGGGTTTCCAATCCGCTGACCGTCATTCCCTTGACCTTGATCTCACCTAAAAAAGGATACGATATAGTCCCCGCGTCGCTTAAAACAAAGTCAAGGCTAAGCTCCGGCTCTCCGTAAACAATCACTTTGATCTGGTCGCCAACCCCGAGCCTGTAATCGGACATGGATCGTTCACCAGACAAGGCCATGCCGCCCGCCTGAAACAGAATGAAGAAGGCTAACAATTTGATGGCAAGTTTCCAAGTCATAAGGTAATGGCACACATTTTTATCGTCGATTGATTTTTTCTTCCCTCTCCTGCCGGGTGAGGGCGAGGGGCTTAGGGTCGCTTTATAAAGTTCACAAAGCCAGGTTGACATTCAGCAGCATCATGTTCTGGTCATAATTCCAGTTTTCCCGAGTGGAATCCCGCCTATTATAGGTATAATTCAATCCAAAGCCTAGCCAAGGCCGCATTTGATAGTTCAACCCAAAACTCACTCCCAGCAAAGTAGTGTTAATCTCTGGGGTCGTTCCCACATAATCTTGAGTGCCAGCCCTCAACTGCAATTGGCTGCTGAGCCTATGGTTCCAACTATGCAACCAGCCCAAGGAAAATGATTTATAGTTAATATAAGCACCGGTGTTTGAGCCAAAACTTGGCAAGTTACTCTGGCTGGCACTCAGCGTAAAACCTGAATAAGTCCAAGGCTGCCACACCACCTCGGCTAAACCAGTGAAGCCAATATTGGTTTTAAACTGTTTATTATCAGGTTGCGCATCATAAATTCCGAGCTTGATCGTCCCGGATGTTTTCCCCGCCGCTTTCCACTTGACACCCAATAAATAGGAAAACTGTGAATAGTTACTACCTTGACGATTGATATATTTAACAATTCTATCATCGACTTCAACCAACAACTGAGTTTTCGGCATCACCTTATACAGGAAGGTTCCGCCTAAGTTGATATTATAATAATCTGAGGTGGAATATTCGCTAATGACTTGGGGGATCGTACCAGTCGTTTGATTGTCATAATGGATTTCGGTATATCCCGCATTGAACACTAGGTTTCCTTTGGCACCGTCCGCGCCAAATTGATAAGTGGCTTGGTTGCTTTGCCGGGTGTATTGGACGGGCCTGCTGTTTGCCGTGGGGATAATGCCTTGGCTTGGACCTGTCCCTAGTGGATAAAAACCGAAAAACAATGAACCGCTCAAATCCAGTTTATTGCGGTGGTTGAACACCCACTGGCTACCGCTGCTTAGCTCATGGTTGGTGGTGTCGTTTTGCGAAACACTCGCATAGCGCGTGTCGGTCAAGTTATAGGACAGGCCCAGGGAAAGTCGATTCCACCGTCGGCCTATTTTAAGGCTGGGGCGGATTTGGGTGAACCATGACCCTTGCTTGTCTAAATTAATCAAAAACACATTGTCATTGTAGCCTTCGCTAATTGTAAGGCTAGGGGTCAAGTCGATCGGACCCAAACGCAACACCTGTTCACGCAAGACTGGCGCGGCATCCACCCCTGTCGATAGGCAAACCACAATGAGCGCCAGTGAATGTTTGGCTAGGGCACACAAGTGATTCACTGGCTAATTTTATCGGTCAACGGCGCATCATGCAAACTAAGCGCTATCCAAGCAACTGCCATGACAAATACGAATAACAAAGCATTGGAGGGAATTTGTAAATTAAAATCCACGCTGGAATGAATCAATAGGGCTATGATGGCCATCGTGCTACCGAACCCCATCCCCCGCTTAATATATGCTTGGCGATTCATCTGGGCCTTTACCCCTGCATATAGGCTAGATAAAACAGCAATGGACAAAGCGGCAAAGCCAATAACCCCAAAGTCACAGGCAAACTCGACATAATCGTTATGGGCATGATCCCAGAAACCCATGCTGCCATTATGATCGTACTGACAAAATATATTATAAAAACTTCCTGCCCCGGAACCCGTCAGCCAATAGTCCTTGAACAGCGGTATGGCACTAATGTCAGCCTCATCGCGCTCCTCGGTAGCCAAAGCCGTTTTTTGTATGCGAGTGGCGACTTCCTCGACCCCAAACCAATGACCCACAATAAACATATCGATAAGAATCAGGCTGGCCAGTAAAATGGCCGTCGATCTTTTGGCCGTTTTGAACAAAACCATGCTCATAGCCCCCGATAGCAGTAAGCTGGTAAAAAAGCCAGTGTTGCCCATCCTTGACCTCGTCAGCACCAGCGCGATCACCATAATGGCCAGGCCCAGCCGTATGCGGGACTTAGGGCCTAGTAGCAATTGCACAAAGCTTTTAAGTCGCGCCCTCCATCTTTTAGGGCTGACTGAACTAGCGTGGCTCATGAGTAGCCCAACCCCCAGTCCTAGGTTCATTTCGAGGAACCCGGCCAAGTGATTGCGGTTGATGAATGTTCCGGTGGCGACTGTCCAATGAGGCCCGCTCAGTGCGTCAAGGCTTGCGTAGCTTGCCTGAATGACGCCTCCGGCAACGACACTATAAACCATCATTCTGAGCCTGCGGTCACTATTGACTACCAAGAGTACCAAGCAAAAAAATACGAGATAAGCCAAACCTTTGAGCAGGGAAACTTGGGAAGCCGCCCTATCGACACTGATGGGCATGGACATGCTTGGCTTCAGAGTGGTGACGGCGTAAACCCCGACGGTATGCGGCGATATGACTTTCAACCACTCAGTGGGTAGCGGAACCAATTGCAAAGCGTTCCACGCGACCGCCAAAGCCAAAGCCCATAAACAAGGCTTGGCTGAAACAAAGGCGGACGAAATTTCCACTTTGCCAAGGCTGTACAAGCATAACCAGATACTGGCTAATAAAAATATACCTAATACCAATAGGGACAACGACCACGGGCGGTTGCTTCCAAAAGGCAGAGGCGACCACAATAATAGAAGGGCCAAGCCAAGATAGACCAGCCGGTCACTGAAACCAGCACTAAACACGGTCGACCAAATTCCCCTGCTTCAACTCCCTAGTTAGGGCTTTTAGGGGCAGGACATAGCGTACCCGGAGGCTTATTAGCGCAATTTCCTTTAATTAGCGCATTTTGCTGATTTATCGTAGCCTGCTTGGCGGCACATGAAGCCGCCAATGCAGGGTTTTTCAATTGGGCGCTGCTACAGGCAATGACCGCCCAAGCTTGCGGGGCAAATACTAAACCCCCTAAAACCAACAAGATTGGCACTAATCGCCATAATATGATTTTCATGTCATTCTCCACTGGTAGTCATTGTACATCATGCTAAAACTTGTTTTTATAGATCACCCGGTTTTCACCCCTGTCAAAAATTCCTTCGCTCGATAAAAATACCATGGGGGGAGTGAACGCTTACCCTGTTGCCAGCCCATTTTTCAAATTTTTCCCAACCTATGCAATCCCGTTAATTTACTTATCCCTTCGATTTTCTCTCGCGGTTTTTGGATAACCCAATAATAACTAGGCCCAATCCAACCAAAGCCAAGCTTGAAGGTTCCGGGATCGACGACCAATAGGCCAAATAGGAAGGCTCGCCAGTAAAACCACTCGCCCTAAGTTGTGCAGCGGTAAACCCAAAGCCTGGAATAGGGGTTGAATCGGAATTATTATAAAATGCCTGCGTATTGTAGTAAGAATACACTGGCTCATCATTCACCAAGAAAACCGTGTTGAAATCCGCAGTATAATCGATGGTCAGTTTAGTCCAGGCATTATAATTAACGGTTTTCGCGGATTCCGGTGCATCATCCCATTGAGCGGAATTAACCCAGCAATTTTGAACTGGAGCATCGTTGCAACCTAATGGATCACTGGCTGGTAAGTTTGGATCCCAAACGCGAAGAGTACCCGCCCCGCCTTCATTGCTGAATCCTATGGACGGCAAGTACTGGGAAAAGGGGGACATGAGCTGACCGGGATTGTTAGGATCGGGTATGGGCATGACCCCCAGCATTTCGGTATTTACACGACCGCTGTCGATCCCCGGGGTTCGCCATGCTTCCGGAATCCATAACCAAGCAGTGAGTTGAGAATCGACACCCCCCTGAACAGGCGTTTGACCTCCGTAAAGTGCAGCACTCGCCGGTTCCAATGTTAACACGTCATAGCGATCCTCATAACCTCCTGGAACAGAGGTCACACTGAGATGTTGAATACCACCTTGGGCTGACCAACCGGCTGGTGCGCCCGCAAAAGACGGCATGATCCCAGTGGCTTGCGCGGAGTTTGTAACCAACTGCGCCAACCCGAGCAACGCCACTGAAAAAAGAAGCTTATTGTAACTTGATCTCATAATTAAAGTGTCCATTGAAAAGCACGTCAATGCTTGTAATACTGCATTATAACTAAAGCCAGCCGGCGGGGCGCGTAAGGCCCGTGGAGCGGGCAACCCCCGCAAGCTCGCATTGACAGGCCGGCAACGGCCCGTCTGCGTCGATCCGGCGCTTGCGGTCGTCTTAGGGGCTGATCCTAGACTTTTTTCAGCCAGTCCAATTCCACCTTCAGCCGCCCGATCTCGGAATACAGCCGATCCGGGCTGGCGGACTGATCCACCGGCCTGGCACCGCGCTTGACCTCGAACAGACCCGCCGCCTGCCCTTGCAACTCTTTCTTCCACTGCCCCACTTGCGTCGGATGCACGCCAAAGTCCTGGGCTATTTCATTGACCGTCTTCAGGCCACGAATCGCCTCAAGCGCAACCTTCGCCTTTAACCCGCCAGTGAAAACCTTGCGTTATCCCCCGTTTTCCCGAAGGCTACCATCTTAAATGATTGTCCCAAAACTTGGGATATATTATACACCACTCGATTCCCAATTGATACAATGAAGACAAGATCACACCGAGCAATGATGCAAGCACCGGCACTGCGGGCTTGTCAGCGGGAGGCTGGAAGCCATACCGCCACGCCAAGATCAACACGTAATAATCACATTCGGCCACATCCTTCAGGCATTTGTCCTTCGGCCGTTCGTCGGATGCCGCATATTTTTCCATGCATTTCGATGACGACACGGGCGCGTTCCAATGCCTCCTTCACCGCCTTCCGGTGTTCGATGAGGTCGATAAAGGTGGAGGAGAGGTAGACTTTCTTCTTGATGTCCATGCTGGATCCGGCAGAGGGGATGTCATACGGGTCGCCAGTATGGCAATAACCCGGCGATATGGCAACGATCACCCCTTGTGGCACGCCAATGGCTTACGCCAATCCCGTCAATTCGCGCGTAGCGAATCGAGTTCATCCCGAGTGATTATTCAACAAAAGGAAGGCTGATGGCAATCCAAGCCGCAAAGCCGCAAATGGGTTTGAATTGGAATTTGGCGGGTTGGAAAAAGGTTATTATGGCGCAACAACCATCAGGCATATTGCGCCACATGAAGAACTTTGTTGAAATCGCCAGGCTTCAGGCCTTCGCGTCAATCAACACAGTTTAATTTTGCGCAACGATGAGGACGGGTGCAGTCCCTGAACTCTTAAGCCCTATCGCACTGGCAGCCCCTGATGACAGGTCGGCTATCCGGCCGCGATGGAACGGGCCTCGGTCGGTGACTCGTGCGATGACAGATTGATGGTTTCTCAGATTGGTGACGAGAACGACCGTTCCCAGTCTCAATGTCCGGTGGGCCAAGGTGTGGTGTGACGGGTTAAACCGCTCACCGCTGGCTGTCCTGCGCCCCGCGAAACCCGGGCCATACCAACTGGCTATGCCTTTCTGTTGGAAGGAGATTCTTTCGAGTCCGCTGGATTGATTCTCGCCATTCAGATTGGTGTCTTCATCGGCGAAGGTGACGGTTGGCACAAATAATGCCATTAGTAATGCTAGTGTTTTCATAAATATACCTCAGTTTTAGAACAATTTCGCTCTTGCCCAATATTCGTCGTGACATAGTGGGTCTGGTCTTAGCTGAATTTACTCCTATGGTGGTGGTCAAAAAAAATCGGTTGGCGCATCAAATTAAGCGCGTTTACATGGATGACACTTTAGTGGGTAGCGATGAATAAGTAAAATCAGTAATTATTTTGTTAATCATCAGATATTCTGATGCTCTGATGAATCGGCGCACCCTCTGCGACTGGACCGACAACGCAACAGACAAAGAAAATGACGTTTCATGCTTCTTGGCATAGGTTCAACCGCGCCTTATGCTTTATCATTCACACCTTAAAATTGATAAGATCGACCAGAGGCATTGAAGATATGAACGAACATTATGATGTGGTCATCGTCGGCGGCGGCATGGTTGGGGCAACCCTGGGTTGTGGCTTGGGGGGCAGCCCGTTGCGGGTGGCCGTGCTGGAAGACTCACCGCCACCAGCTTTCGATCCCTCGCAAGCGCATGACCTGCGCGTTTCGGCGGTCAGCATCGCCTCGGCCAGCATCCTCAAGACCATTGGTGCCTGGCAGGGCATTGCGTCAAGGCGCTTTTGCCCGTTCCGGCGGATGAGGGTTTGGGAGGACAGGGGCGATGTCGAATT
>Ga0265593_1000796_pt1 | contig 16056 bp, 18 predicted proteins | sample saktaG_8_FD_190136 | JGI IMG/M metagenome (GOLD analysis project Ga0265593, IMG submission 190136) | Saline water microbial communities from Sakinaw Lake, British Columbia, Canada - sak_2011_5_24_36m | ecosystem: Environmental > Aquatic > Non-marine Saline and Alkaline > Saline ...
GTCGGCAAGCAAGCAGATCGCATTGTCACGATTTTAAAAGTGCATAAATTATTAGAGCGAAACTTCTGATTTGAACGAAACACACTACCAAACCAGACGGCAAAAACTATTAGCTGGTATAGAAGAGGGGGTCGTGATCCTCTCTTCAGCTCCCCTTCAAACCCGCTCCAACGATACCGAATTCCCTTACCGACAGAACAACGATTTTTATTATTTGTGCGGATTTGAAGAGGTAAACAGTGTCTTGATTTTGGTAAAAACCGCTGAATCCACACGGACACTTTTGTACGTTGAACCAAACAGTGACGAGTTTGCATTGTGGAACGGTGCGCGTCTTGGTGTTGAGGGAGCATTAAAACGTTTCTTGGTCGATGAAGTGCACAGTGTGCTCGAATACCCTAATCACATCAAAGAAATTTTGCGTGAACACATTGCCCTTTATTTTGATTTTTACGATGACTCCGACCATTTAAAATTGGCACAGCAAAGTGCCAAAGAGTTACGAGAATCTCGAGGGGTGAAGCGACATATCCGTACTTTTCATGACATAACATATCTAACGCGTACTATGCGATTGATTAAATCATCCGAAGAGATAAAAAAAATTCGTTATGCCATTTCCTTGACTGCGTCTGCTCATCACGAAGCGATGAAGCGGTGCAAAAGCGGGATGAGAGAGTTTGAGTTGCAAGCGTATATGAGTTACGTGTTTTTATCCAATGGTGCCAGTTCTGAAGCCTATGGCGCGATTGTAGCGGGTGGGAATAATGCTAATACGCTCCATTATGTAAACAATCGTGACATTTTAAAAGAGGGTGATTTGGTTCTCATCGATGCGGCGTGCGAATGGGAACTTTACGCCAGTGATATTACCCGTACTTTTCCAGTCAATGAAAAATTCAGTGAGGCACAGCGCGAGGTATACGAAAAAGTGCTCGACGTGCAGTTGCGTGTTATTGAAGCGATGAAGCCTAATGTAAAACGTGATTGGTTGCAGCGCTACAGTGAAGAGTTATTGTGCCAAGCGTTGATTGACTTAGGGATATTAAGCGGAGAGGTAAACGCACTCATTGAAGCCAAAGCCCATAAAAAATACGCCCCTCATGGAATCGGTCATTGGATGGGATTGGATGTTCATGATCCATGTCCGTATGTGGATGAAGCAGGTGAGAGTCTGGCTTTTGAAGAGGGGATGGTGATGACGATTGAACCTGGGATTTATATCCGAGCGGAGGATGAATCGGTAGAGCAAAAATATCGAGGTATTGGTATTCGCATTGAGGACGATATTCTCATTACCGAAAGCGGATATGAAAATCTTTCCTCTATGATTGCCAAAACGGTCGAGGAGATTGAAGCGATGTGTAGAGGTTAACCATCATTTCCGTTCGCCCTGAGCTTGTCGAAGGGTGTTTTGTTCATAGCTCGACATACCCTACAGGGCACGTGAGGTCAACACGAACAAAAACTAATAATGAAGAAGTATTAATCGTCATTCCGTGCCACGACACGGAATCCATCTCCTTTTAAATCTTCTCCATACTTTCACTATAAACGGCTTTATATTTCATCAGCTGTTCTTTTATATGTGTGATAACGCCATTAGGAGCATATTGCAACAGTTCGATAATCGTCCGCACTTCTTTGGATTGTCGGTAATTGTAGTTGCAAGCATATTCCAAATCAAACGTAAAAAGTTCTTGTTCGGTGACTTCTAATACTTCGGCGATGTAGGGGATGAGTTCGACTTTTAGTTCTCGTTTGCCGTATAAATAGCCCAAAATAGTTTGTGCAGATGGTGACTCACCAGTTCGTTTTAAATTTGGTTCTAGTGCAACAAGTTTATGTGCAAATTCTTGTTTTGTGATTTTTTTCTCTTCTAAAAGATAGTTAATTTTTTCCCAAACTTCCATAAATGCTAAACCTTTGGTCAAAATGAAATTATTTAGTCAATAATAAGAAGATATGAAGGTCATATTAAATACACTTTGGTCAATTTGAAAATAAAAGGTTAAAAGAAGAAGCTGAATTGGAACTAGACAAACTAGAAGGGAAATGGGGTAAAAGCTACTCCATTGTATTTAAATCTTGGCGCAGTAAATGGGAGAATTTGACCATCTACTTTCAGTATCAAGAGGACATTAGACGGGTTATTTATACGACCAATATCGTTGAATCGGTACACCGACAGTTCAGGACACTGACGAAGACAAAAGCCGCTTTCCCTAACGATGACAGCTTGTTGAAATTACTCTTTATGGGGATTCAAAATGCGCAGAAAAAATGGACAATGCCGATACGGAACTGGAGCTTGACAATCTTATTGAAAACACAACCTTCATAACTTTGGCAAAAATTGATCATATTATGTTCAAATCCAATAGCTATATAGGTATTGTAAATGGAAAAATAGGAAGCTGGTCTCCTGGAGATCATCATGCGTGCCGACTTGGGAAATGGTACGATAGCGGTATGGGAAAAGAGCGTTTTGCACATCTTTCAAGCTTTAAAGCAATAGTAGCACCTCATTCAATCGTACATACATGCGCACGTGAAAACTTCAAATTTATTGAAGATAGTGATACTACTGTAGAAAACAAAAAAGCAATTATTGAAAATTTCACCACCATGGAAACAGCTAGTAATCAGCTATTTATCATAATGGATGAACTTATTCACGAATCTGAAGTAGATGTGACCCGTTAGGTTTTACTGAAAATATCCTTGTAAGATCTGCTTCCCAAGTTCTACGCCCGGTTGGTCGTAGGTATTGATTTCAAACAATACACCCGAAGCAGAGGTCAGCATCTCATAATACATAATCATCTCACCGACAGATGATTCATCAATACACTCCCAAGTAATCTCATCCACACTGACACCGCTTTGTACAACACTTTGTAACGTTGCTTGACACTGTGCATTGATCAGAGTATTGAACGATTTTCCATTTACAAAATCCGACTTTTCTAAAAAAGGCAACGAGAGGGAAGGAATCATAAGATCTTCATTCAAATTTTTAACATTTAAAAAGGTAACAGTTTTGTTAAGTGGTCCTTCGATAATGAGCTGTAAAAAAGAGTGTTGATCCACCGAACCAATGAGGGAAATCGGTGTCAAACCGACACGTTCATTATGTTTATTACGCTTACCAAGCGACTCTCCCCACAATTGTACAACCCATTTGCCAAACTCTTCAAAACTGTCTGAATACGAAAATAAGACATTAATAGGTAATTCTTTTGCATTAGCCACATAAAATGCCGCTTTTTGTAATAGATGATCTTCTTTTCTGTCCCAAAAATGATTACTAAAATTTTGTGCCCCATTGAGAACGGCTTCAACATTAAAACCTGCCAAGAGCAAAGGAATAACCCCTACAGCACTTAAAACCGAAAAACGTCCCCCAATATTAGAAGGGATTACAAAACGTTTTAGAGCATAATGATCGGCAAATTGGCTAAGAATCGATCCCTCATCGCTCACCACAATAATCTGAGAAGAGTTCTCGAGCTTCATTTCAAATTTTGCAATCAGATATTTTAAAATCGATAATGTCTCTACCGTACCACCCGATTTTGAGATAACCACAAAAAGTGTTTTAGAAAATTCAATACGTGAAGATTCGTATGCGATACTGATAGGATCAGAATTTTCAAAACAGACAATTTTTTTCGCGTGAGGAGTCGATGTTCTAAGAAGACGATCAATTGCTTTGATTCCCAAAGAGGAACCGCCAATACCGACAATTGCAATAGTATTAATATGTGCAGTCGTATTGAGCAGTGATGTTTTTACGTCAGAACAAAGCTTTAATGACGAGACTGGAAGATCATAATAACCTATCGTTTCACACTCATTTTTAAGTGTTTCATAAACTTTCTCTATATTAGCGGAATCATTCTCATTTGTCTCAAAATGGTGTTGATAGTGAGACATCTTAATGGTTCCCGACTAAAACAGTCATATCAACCAAGCGACTGCTGTAACCCCACTCATTGTCATACCACGCCAATACCTTGACCGTATTTCCATTCACCACGCTTGTCATATCAGGAACATACGTCGCACTGTAGGTAGAACCGATGAAGTCACAAGAGACACGCATGTCATTGTCTACTTCAATCAACCCTTTGAATGCACCGCTGCTTGCTGCAGTAAATGCCGCGTAAACTTCTTCTTTGGTAACGTTTTTAGAAAGATTAGCAGTTAAATCGACCACAGAGACATCCGGAGTTGGAACACGCATCGCATATCCGTTAAGTTTCCCCTGCAAATGAGGCATAACTTTTCCGATTGCTTTTGCCGCACCTGTTGATGTAGGAATCATATTTAAAGCTGCTGCACGAGCACGACGAGGGTCTTTTGCGTGTTTAACGTCCAAAATATTTTGGTCGTTTGTGTAAGAATGAATCGTCGTCATAAGGGCATTTTCAATCCCAAACGCATCGTCAAGTACTTTACAAATAGGTCCTAAACAATTGGTAGTACAACTTGCATTTGAAATAATAGCTTCACCTTTATACTCGTTAGAATTCACTCCGATAACGTACATAGGAGTATCGTCTTTTGCCGGTGCAGATATGATTACTTTTCGTACACCATTTTTAAGATGTTTTTGACAGCTTTCTTGATCCAAAAATGCACCCGTACACTCGATAACAACTTCAGCACCGGTACTTCCGAAATCAACCTTATCCGCATCACGTTCACGGAACATACGTACATTTTTTCCACCGATAGAAATCGTGTTTTCATCAATTACTTTGGCGTCAATCCCACGATGCACACTGTCAAATTTTAATAAATACTCAAGCATTTCGGGTTTTGATGTCGTATTGAGTGCTACCAACTCTATATCATCACGCTCTGTAATGATTTTAGCCACGATTATTCCGATTCGCCCAGTTCCGTTGATTGCTACTTTGAGTGCCATGAAGTCTCCTGAAAAATTTCAAATATATGGTAATTATTGTAACAAAAAATGGCTAAAAGTGGGATAAGAAAAAAAGAACGTCTCGCCGTGCGAGACATAAAGAGGATAGAATCTAAACCTTAGGATAAAGAAGATTATTTATTCTTTCATAAATATCCAATATCTCACCCTTTTTTTCAAAAAAACTATTTTTATTCGCGATAAGATGTGTCGTTGATTCCATAATCGTCTCAACAACCTCTAATCCATTTTGCTTCATCGTACTACCTGTTTCGACTACATCGACAATCATATCTGCAAGCCCCACGAGAGGTGCTAGTTCAATGGAGCCATAGAGTTTAATAATATCTGCAGCAACCGCCCGTTCCGCAAAATAACGTTTGGTGATATTCACCATTTTCGTCGCGACTTTGATTTCACTTTTTGTAAAATCAGGCTTTTCACCTGCCCGCATTCCGATAGCAACACGGCATCTCCCCTTTTGCAAATCAAGCAAACGTATAACGTCCAACCCCTGCTCTTCTAGCGTATCCAATCCCACAACCCCTATATCAGCCGCTTGGTGATAGACATACGTAGCAACATCTTGGTTACGAACGAGCAAAAATTTAAAATGTTCCGTTTGTAAAATCAACTTTCGATCATCAAACTTAAAACTGCTTCCGAAAATCGTCTCAAAAATTTCGAGCGTATCCTCTGCGATTCGTCCTTTTGGCAGTGCAACACTTAACATTGTGAACCTTTATTTATGAGCTTTTTCATCCCTTTGAAAATCAAGGTGTCATCCACAATACTCTCCTTCAAAAATGAAGATAAGAGATGTGCATCGCCTCCCGTTACGTAAATAGGTTTCCCCAAACTCTTAATCGACTGAATCAAAGGAGCTAGAAAACCTACCGTAATGGCATCAGGGGTATTTTTCGCCATTATAGTCAAATCAACCTCAAAGTTAAATGACGTTGCGAGTGCAGGTGATAATCTAGCGTATGCTTCTTGCGCTGCTCGAAGCCCAAGAGAGATAAATCCACCTTGATACGCACCATCACGCATCACATCAATCGCAATAGCACTCCCAGCATCCACAATCACCCCATCATCAATCGCTTCACACACCATAATCCGATCAACTCCCATTGTCAGGTAGTATTTGTCCCAATCAATGAGAGTTACAATATTGTGCCAGTTTGGTAAAGATTCAAGTATTTCCGATAAAGAATGATTAACACTGACATACCATACGTCTCCCATTAACAATTCAGATCTAAATTCCGAAAGTATCACTTTTTGGCATACGCCATTTTCATAAATATCCGCAGTTGTGTTGCCTATGTCACATAAGATCATTTATTTCTCTCCATTATTTTTGCCATCGGATGACACTCCAAAACCGTTGCTTGCAAATTATGCTTCTGTACATGGGTATAAATCTGTGTTGTAAGTAATGATGCATGCCCTAAAAGCTCTTGTACCACACGCAAATCAGCACCCCCTAAAATCAATCCCGTAGCATAAGAATGACGAAGGGCATGAGGGGATACTCCCAAATATTTTTGGGTGATTTTAAAGGCAGAGATGCGGCTTAACGGCTCATAGCGATAGTTCATCCATAGAGAGTGTTGCTTTACGCACGGACATGCGTTTTGGTAGGTTCGCAATGCTTTTAATGCTTCTTTCGCAATGGGAATATAGCGCTCTTTTTCCCCTTTACCGTGACGGACTCGCAGCCACTCTCCCTCAATATCGTCTTCTTGTGCCGCTAAACACTCACTAATCCTAGTCCCCGTCGCGTAGAGAAAAAGGAGTAATGCATAATCACGCTGCCCCAGCCAATCACTTCGGTCAATAGACTCAAGTCCACGCATAATAGATTCAAACAGTAAATATTTTGGGAGTGTTTTGGGGAGTTTTGAGAGTGAAAATTTGGATAATTTTGAGTCGAAACGTTGAGTGTGGCAAAAATCTAAAAAAGAGTTAATCGCAGACAGTTTTCGGTTGAGCGTCCGTTTATTTTCGATATTTGAAAGAGCTTTAAAAATAGAAGCACTGTCCAATCCGACAAGTGCCCCTGACGCTACCGTCTCAATCTCTGTTAAATCATGACGGTATGCTTCAATGGTTTTAGGGCTAAGAGCTTTTATTATCGTAATGTATTCTAAAAAAGCCTCAACTCCTGATGACATTATTTTATTTCAATGTACCGATCATCGAAATAAATTTTTCCATCGCCAACAAAAACACTATCATGCTTCATATCAACATCATACACATCGTAAGAGAGTAAATTTTTGCTCAAAGCAATCATATATCCCCCCTGCTCCAACACGTAGACTCTATCATTTTGAATACTGATTCCTACAAAATGAGCAAATGGAAATTTTTTCTTCGCTTTGTACTGCAATGTGGGACTTAGTGCAATGACTTCACCTTGCTTGGTTGTCAACCAAACACCATCCTCGGCATAGGCGATATCACGTACTTCGTATTTTTCCCGACTCTCTTTTTGTGAGAGAGACAATACCGTATTACCCGTAGAAGCGATCATATTGTTTTCAATCACATTCAAGTAGGTAATGTTGTTAAAATACTCTTCAGAACCAACAATGATTGAACGCAACAATTGCTTAGTCGTTGTATTAACAATGACAATCTTTCCGTCCAAACTTAAAAATACCACCAAATCTTTTAAAAAATACGGGTTGGCTATCCGCGAATCAACCGCTATAGGTGCATTGGAGTTTTCTTTGAACGTCATTTTTTTTGTTTGTAACGAGTACAAAGCCATCTCATTATTTCCAAATAAAATAGCGAGGACATCACCTTGAATACTTGCAGAAGCAACCGTTCGCTTCATCTCAATAACAACATGCCCACTCACCCCATCAGCGGGTAAGAGTTCTAAATCATTTTTACTGTTTTGAGTAATAATCCATTCATCACTAATGTTAAGCAAACGAAAATCAGCTGGAACTTTTTGCTTTTTTTCTCCTGCCTTCGTAAGAATATTCCCATTTGACAGCACCGCACCTGATTGTGTCACTTGTGAAATAGGAGCACTTAAACGTCCTGCACTACGCCATTCACCTTTAACATGCTCTGGTTTAAACACCTCTTTTTGAGAACAACCACTCAGGAAAAGTACACTACAAACACTCAAACCCACCCATAAATGTCTCATTATTTCACTCCGTAATGGCTTAGCATTTGTGCTAATGGATAGACTGCTGAATCTTCTTTGATTAATGCCAAAGAGCTATGAGCTGCTTTGCTGTCACCTTTTTGAATCGATGAAACTGCCAACTCTATTACCGCTAGCTCTTGATAAATCGAACCTTGTTTTTTACTGTATACGTCCAAAGCTTTAGTATCTTTTGATAAAACAGCACTCTCATACGAGGCAATATCAGCTACTTCTGAAGAACTGGCACTTTGAAGCGTTTGAAGTGTTTTGACATCATTGTCACGTAATGCTTTAGAGAGACTGTACAACTCATACAATGATCCGCCCTGTGAAGAAAGTTCTTTTAAAGAATTTTGATCTGATGGATTCATCAACAATGTATTCAAAGCGGTATTGGCACGTTCAACTTTGGCATCATGAACCATTTGATAAACAACACTTCCACCCAAACCTAAGAGCACTGCAATCACGGATGCAATCATCGGTTTTTGATACTTCTTTACAAAGCGCTCCGTTCTAACAGCACTTTCAAAAAACTTTTCTTCAGAACTTAACTCTTCTTTGAGAGCTTGCATATTTTCTTTTAGGTTCAAAATGGCTCCTATAGCGTATTATATATTTTACTATTTTGCTACAATAATAACTCAACTGTTGTTAAAATTCCGTAAAACCTATTTTTTCGCTACAATAAGGGAATAAAATTCTCTTTAGGTTACTCACTATGAAAATCGATGAAAAGCTTTTACAACGACTAGAAAAACTCTCCTATCTCCAAATTCCGGATGAAAATCGTGCGCAAATGATTGAACAAATGTCTGAAATTGTTTCCTTTGTCGATAATCTTTCGGAATTAAATACCGATGGAATCAATCCGACCTTTTCGATGGAGTCAACTTCGACACTTTTACGTGAAGACATTGGTCACGTTGATCGGGCAATCAATGACGATATTTTGGAGCATTCACCGCATGCTCAGGAACACTTTTTTATCGTTCCTAAAATCATCGAGTAATCCAATATGATTACCATTTACGGAATTAAAAATTGCAGTTCTGTTAAAAAAGCATTTCAATTTTTTAATGATCATTCAATTGAGTACACCTTTGTCGATTTCAAGACTTCGCCCGTTGAGAAAGACACAATACTCCAATGGTCTCAAAAAGTTGGGTTAACTGTTCTTCTCAACACAAAAGGGACAACCTATAGAACATTAGACCTAAAGTCGCTAAACCTCAGTGACAATGACAAAATAGAATGGATGGCGAAAGAAAATCGTCTTATCAAACGTCCCGTGATAGAATACAACGCAGACATTATCGTCGGTTTTAATCCAACTCAATACGAAGGAATCTTTTTATCATGACTCAAACACTGGATATTCACAAGCTTTTAAAAAGCGTGGTTGCTTACAAATCATCTGATTTACACCTTGTTAGTCGCTCTGAACCTCAAATTCGTATTGATGGACGGCTTGTTGCCCTTAACTTACCCGTTATGGACGGTAAACAAATCGAAGAGATGGCGTATTCCCTTCTAACCGAAAAACAAAAAAAGCTATTTGAGGAGAATAATGAACTGGACTTTTCCATCGTTATCCCCGATGTAGGTCGTTTTCGTGCCAACTACTACAAAACGATGGATGATGTAGCGTGCGCATTTCGTATCATTCCGACCATAATCCCCTCTCTTGATGATTTAAATGCAAAAAAAATCTTTAAAGAGCTAATCAAACGTGAAAAAGGGCTGATACTGGTTACCGGACCAACAGGAAGCGGTAAATCTACAACATTGGCTGCCATGCTCAATGAGGTGAATCTCAATGAAGCACGTCATATCATTACCGTAGAAGATCCTGTCGAGTTTGTTCATACCAATAAAAAATGTCTTTTTTCACAACGCAATATCGGAAGCGATACCAAAAGCTTTTCTGCTGCACTCAAATATGCTCTTCGTCAAGACCCTGATGTTATTTTGATCGGGGAGATGCGTGACCGTGAAACGATTGCGGCTGCCCTTACTGCTGCGGAAACAGGTCACTTGGTTTTTGGAACCTTGCATACCAATTCAGCGCCTAGTACCATTAACCGTATTATTGACGTTTTTGGTGGTGATGAACAGCCACAAGTTCGAGCACAACTTTCAACCTCTCTGATTGCCGTTATATCGCAAGCTCTTTTACCAAAAATAGGCGGAGGTCGTGTTGCTGCACAAGAAGTAATGATTACCAATCCTGCTATCGCCAACTTAATACGTGAAGACAAAGTACATCAGCTTTATTCGCAAATGCAGCTCAATCAACAAGGTACAGGAATGACGACTCAAACGCAAGAAATTGTGGACTTTTTACGCAAAAAAATGATTAGTAAAGACATCGCCATGCAGTATTCCAATAAACCCGATGAGCTCCAAAGAGTTATTGACGCACTCTAGTAAAAAAGGGAAGCATTAAATAAATATTAATTTATACGATGCTAACCCTTACTTTTAGGTAACTTCTTGGTTGTTTTTCTTATAATTCAAAATTATGAAAAACAAACACTTATTGCATCATCATCAGCTTAAAGCAACACCTCAGAGAATTGCCATCATTGAATTGATGGAATATTCCGGTCATATCAGTATCGATGAACTTTTCAAAGAGATTCGAGAAAAATTTTCTTCCATTTCACTTGCCACACTTTATAAAAATATTCATTCTATGATGAATGTTAATTTGATCCGAGAAGTTAAAATACCGGGTCAAAAAGCAAAGTATGAAATAGAGAAAATAGCGCATGCACATGTAGTATGCAAAACATGCGGTGAACTCAAAGATATTCCCTTTGATCCAAAAATTCTACTAGAAGATACAATAAAAAATAGTGATTACAGTGCAGATGAAATATCGATTATGATCTCGGGCATTTGCCCGAATTGTAAATAGGTTTTATTTTTAAGGATGTGCTTCACGGAGCGTATCTGCAATCAAGAAAGCAAGCTCTAGCGATTGGTCAGCATTCAATCTTGGATCACAATGCGTGTGATAACGACTTTTTAGATTTTCAGAAGTAATTTCAAACGATCCGCCAAGACACTCAGTAACGTTTTTACCTGTCATTTCCAAATGAACACCACCGGCGTAGGTTCCTTCGGATTTATGCACTTGGAAAAACTCTTTCATCTCTTTTAGAACTGCATCGACAGGACGGGTTTTATAACCATTACTTGTAATGGTATTCCCGTGCATTGGATCACAGCTCCATACTACTTTTTTCCCTTCTCTCTCAACAGCGCGAATCAAAGCCGGCATTCCATCAGCAACTTTATCTGCTCCCATACGTACTATGACATTCAGTCGTCCAGCTTCATTGTTCGGATTTAGCACATCACACAAACGGATCAAATCATCAGGATCCATAGAAGGACCTGCTTTGATTCCAATTGGATTTTGAATACCACGCATAAATTCAACGTGTGCACCATCAAGCTGGCGTGTTCGATCGCCAATCCAAAGCATGTGAGAAGAAACATCATACCACTCTCCCGTAAGAGAATCTTGACGAGTAAACGCTTCCTCATAATTTAATAACAATGCTTCATGAGAGGTATAAAAATCCGTTTCACGAAGGGTTCGTGATACATCTGATGTAATTCCACACGCTGCCATAAAACGCAATGAATTATCAATTTGTCGTGAAAGCTCATCGTATTTTTTGGTCAACTCATTTTGCCCCACAAAACCAAGATTCCATGCGTGCACTTGATGTAAATCTGCTAATCCGCCAGATGCAAATGCACGTAAAAGATTGAGTGTTGCCGCAGATTGGTTGTATGCTTGAATCATACGATTCGGGTCAGGAATACGAGCCGCCTCATTAAATTCAACCCCATTAATAATATCACCACGGTAACTTGGCAATGTGATACCATCAATGGTTTCCATATCAGATGATCTTGGCTTCGCAAACTGCCCGCCCAAACGTCCTATCTTAACAACTGGAACACCACCGGCAAAGGTCATTACAACCGCCATCTGCATTATTACTTTGAAAGTATCACGAATATTATGAGCATGAAACTCTGAAAAACTTTCAGCACAATCACCACCCTGAAGCAAAAATGCTTTTCCTTCACATACATCTGCAAGGTCTTTCTTTAAATTACGAGCTTCCCCCGCAAAAACAAGAGGGGGATAATTTCTTAGTTGTTCTTCGACCTCTTTTAACCGTACCTGATCTGGATAGGTAGGCTGCTGCTTGATTGGTTTATCTCTCCAACTTGATCGGCTCCATGTACTCATGTAATATGTTTCTCCATTCCACTTAGATTGCCAAAAGGCTTATTTGTTATTTTTAAAAGTAAGCAATTTTATCGTTTTATTCTAAAAAGCGACTGATTAGGGATGGCAAAAGCTATCTTTAGGTTTTAAAAAGTATAATTGCGTCACTTTGTGAGTGTACTATATTTTATCAAAAAAAGCCGATTATATACTGGTATGCATCAATGGGCAACGCTTTTCATGCTCTAAAACAACGGAACATAAAATGGAGATCGAACTATAATGGATTTGAATTATTTTGATATGACGGTGGGAACCATCATTTTGTTACTAGGGTTAAAAGGTCTTTTAAATGGCTTTTCAAAAGAACTTTTTGGACTCATCGGAATTGTTGGAGGGCTTTTTGTCGCCTCTCACATCGGCGGTGCCATTGGCAAGTTTTTAAATGATTTAATTTTTGGTTTTGAGACAGCTACAGCTGTCAATCTTATGGGGTTTGTTTTTAGCGTAGCAATTTTTTGGCTCCTTATGGTGGCGTTAGGTGCAGGATTTAAACGTCTCAGCACTCTTAGTGGACTGGGTAGTGTCGATAAATTATTAGGCTTTATAGTCGGTGCAAGTAAATTCTTTTTTATTCTCTCTGTAATTATTTATGCATTGTTCAGCGTTACTGCTATTCGTGAGAATTTTGGTGAAAAAATGAAAAGCAGTATCTTTTTTGAGCCTATGTTTGCTACGGGAAATTTTATTTTGCATATAGAAACTGATGATGTGACCAATTTGCTTGACTCCAACGCAAGTGATAAAAACACTACTCACTCTTCATCTTCTAAAAAGGAAAAATAGCCGTATGGGTTCTTTGACTGATTTTACTGAACGTACCGTTGAGTATGCTAAGCTACTGGCTGATTTCAAGCAACTTCTCAAAGCAAATAGTTTAAAATTCACCATCCAGCGTGAAGTAATTTTAGAGATGTTGTACAACTCAGATGAGCACTTGACGCCTGAAGGATTGCATCATCTTATCCAAGAAAAACACCCTGAACTGGGTACTGGAATAGCAACGGTTTATCGTACCTTATCTCTCTTGGAAGATTCCGATATGGTTACCTCTCTCTCTTTTGGTGCACAAGGTAAAAAATATGAATTGGGCGCTAAAGATCATCACGACCATCTTATCTGTACCCAATGTGGTGCGATTGCCGAATTTGTCGATGAAGAGATAGAGGCAAAGCAGCAAAAAATTGCTGAAGAATTTGGATTTTTAATGCAAGAACATTCTATGCAAATTTATGGCATTTGTAAAACATGCCAAACGAAAAAATAAAGGGAATTTATTGTGACATTCGATAATCAATATATAGTTCAACGAATCGAGAAAGCCAATCAATTGCGCGAAGCGGGTATAGATCCCTACGCGAATAATTCTGCACGTAACACGACCATTGAGAAATTCAATAACGTCAACTCTGATCTTTTTCATAAAGAAGAAAAACGGGATGAACATCGGCACTATACTGTTGCAGGGCGTATCAAACTCTATCGCTTGATGGGTAAAGCCAGCTTTGTTAAAATCGAAGATGAGAGCGGAATGCTCCAAATTTACGTTGCACGGGATAATCTTCCTGAAAACTTTTACAATGACATCTTTAAAAAACTTATTGAAGTAGGTGATATTATTGAAGTGAGCGGCTATCCGTTTGTGACTCAACAAGGTGAGCTGTCACTCCATGTCGATACCCTGAAAATCCTCACCAAAGCAATTTCACCACTGCCTGAAAAATTCCACGGGATTACTGATAAAGAGATGCGCTACCGCCAACGCTATCTTGATTTGATTATGAATTCTGAAGTACGTAAAACGTTTCATATCCGCTCAAAAGTCATCAGCCTAACACGCCGTTTCTTTGAAGACAAAGGTTTTTTAGAGGTCGAAACGCCGATGATGCACCCAATCGCCGGCGGTGCTAATGCTAAACCGTTTGTGACTCATCATAATGCACTTGGAATTGATCGTTTTTTACGCATTGCACCGGAGCTTTATCTCAAACGTCTCATAGTCGGCGGATTTGAAGCGGTATTTGAAATCAACCGTAATTTTCGTAATGAGGGGATGGATGCGACCCACAATCCTGAATTTACCTCTATTGAATTTTATTGGGCGTATAAAACCTATAAAGATCTCATTGAGATCACAAAAGAGTATTTTGACTATCTATTCGATCACCTCAATCTCCCGAAACGTCTTCCATACGGCGAATTAGAAGTTGATTTTGACCAATTCACTGAAATCGAACTGATTAAAAGTCTAAGTGTCATTGGCGGTGTCCCAGAATCCATTGTGAACGATAAAGAAGCGATTTTAGAGTTTTTACGTTCCCATAAACTCGAAGCCAAAGCAACTCTAAATTTAGGTCAGCTTCAAGGTGAATTGTTTGATGAATTTGTTGAAGCCAAACTAATCAATCCTACATTTATTACCCACTATCCTGTTGAAATTTCACCGCTGGCACGTCGAAATGATGAGCGACCTGAACTGACTGACCGTTTTGAACTCTTTATCGCAGGTCGTGAAATCGCCAATGCCTTTAGTGAGCTTAATGACCCTATCGATCAGTTAGAGCGCTTCAACGGACAAATGGCTGCCAAAGAGTGCGGAGATGATGAAGCCCACGAGATGGATGAAGATTTCGTAACCGCCCTTTCGTATGGAATGGCACCCACAGCAGGTCAAGGTATCGGAATCGATCGTCTGGTCATGATGCTGACCAATCAGCATTCAATTCGGGATGTATTGCTTTTCCCTGCTATGAAACCCCAAAATAACAATCTTAACAACGGAGAACCCAATGAGCTTTCTTAAAGAATACGACAACGAAATTTTCACCCTATGTGAGCAAGAGCTTGAGCGTCAAACCGACCATTTAGAGATGATTGCCTCTGAAAACTTTACCCTTCCAGCGGTTATGGAAGCTATGGGAAGCGTATTTACGAACAAATATGCTGAAGGTTATCCGGCTAAACGTTATTACGGCGGATGCGAATACGCGGATGGTGTTGAGCAACTGGCAATTGACCGCGCATGTGAACTTTTTGGATGTAACTATGCAAACGTTCAACCCCATTCAGGTTCGTCTGCAAACGGTGCAGTGTATGCTGCATTATTGCAAGCAGGTGATAAATTATTGGGTATGGATCTAAGCCACGGTGGACACTTGACACACGGTTCAAAGGTCAGTTTTTCCGGTAAAAACTATCACAGTTTTTCATACGGCGTAGAACTTGATGGTCGAATCAACTATGAGCGTGTCTTGGACATTGCCAAAATCGTCCAGCCAAAAATCATCGTTTGTGGTGCTTCTGCGTATGCACGTGAAATCGATTTTGCGAAGTTTCGTGAAATCGCTGATGCGGTTGGGGCAATTTTATTTGCCGACATCGCACACATTGCAGGTCTCGTGTGTGCGGGCGAACACCCAAGTCCGTTCCCTCATGCACATATTGTGACAACTACCACACACAAAACCCTTGCCGGACCACGCGGCGGTATGATTATGACCAATGATGAAGATATTGCCAAAAAAATCAATTCAGCTATCTTCCCAGCACTTCAAGGCGGACCATTGGTTCATGTTATTGCTGCAAAAGCCGTCGGATTTAAATTCAATCTCTCACCTGAGTGGA
>Ga0265593_1000797_pt1 | contig 16051 bp, 18 predicted proteins | sample saktaG_8_FD_190136 | JGI IMG/M metagenome (GOLD analysis project Ga0265593, IMG submission 190136) | Saline water microbial communities from Sakinaw Lake, British Columbia, Canada - sak_2011_5_24_36m | ecosystem: Environmental > Aquatic > Non-marine Saline and Alkaline > Saline ...
AACCGAATGGCGCAAAGCCTATTAAACCAAGTGTAAGCCACCTGCTCTACCAAGGCCGCAAAACCCAGTTGTTCTGCGCGAATAGTCAGTCGCTTGCGGGCTGGTGCCAATCCGGCATCAAACGCATTACCGTCAATCTGCAGCACCGAACCCGAAACAATCGGCTCGCTAATCGTTAACGTATTGCCTTTATTGTAAACACCAAACTGGTTAAGCCGCTTACCGACCGCTTCAATAAAGTCACGACGGGCGATTGGCGCGTATTTTTTAATGTTGTTGGTGTTCATGAGGGAATGAGGGCTGTGGGTTTTTTTGGGGTTAACATGGGATGCTTATTATGCTGTTTGATATAAACACTCGGCAGCCATACCTAATTGGTTAGCGGCTATAACTAAACGATTATCGAGACTTAGTAACAAAGCGTTATGGCGGTTGGCAATAGCAAGATGCAAGGCATCACCGGCACGTAAGCCGGTTTGCCAATGCTTGAGTAATTCGGTTGCCGTTTGATAATCACTATTTATGACAGGTAACCAATCAAAATGGGGTTTTAATAAAAAGTATTTTTCTTGTACCTCTACCCACTGTATTTCAGTTATTTGTTTGGTTCGACATTTAATACCCAAGGCGGAAAAAAACTCGGTTTCCGTCCATAAACTAATGGCTAGCGGATAACGATTTTCTTCGCGCAAGGTCTTATTTGCCTGTTCTGAGTAGGTTTCGTCAACTAAATAAGCAACCAGAACGCTGGTGTCTACATAGTGCATTAGTACCTATCCTCTTCACGCATTGTGCGGCAAAAATCTCCTGAACTTATATTTTGCTTAGGAAACTTGGCACGGAATTCGGCAAGATCAGGGAGAATTCGTGAAGTGTTTTTTGCCCTAACAAATTGAGCAATCATTTCTTTTAACCACTGTTCCGACGTTTTACCTTGCTGTTGCGCCAGTGCTTGCAAGGCTAGCTCAGTATCGTTATCTAATTTAATAGTTAGCATAATTTTTTCTATCCAGTTATTTATAAAGATCGATCTTTACGGACTTCGCGCTGCCAAGCAACAGGGTCTTTAATATCTGCAAATACATTTGAACGAACTGCGGCATCCAATGCTTCACTTAATGCCTTCCGTCCTGCTATTTCGTTTTCGAGAATATGATATTCATTTTTTGGTAACAGCTCTAAAAAACTAATCACTCGGTCATAAATAGTGTCCGATAGTTCAAGTTGTATGGTTTTCATCAAATCACCTCATTAGATTGTTTTATTACATTCTGTTCGCTTTGTAGAATACTAGCTACTGTTGAACAACCACTTCCAGTTCGATCTGTAAGTTCTAATAAAATAAAATCATCGTCTTTACCATAGATTTTTTCTATTGCTGATTTTAAATAATTACTCACCTTTATCACCCGTAATCGCCTTAACCTCAGCCAACAAATCACCAAACTTGCCGTAGTTTACTTTTACGCCATCATCTAAATCTAGCTTGATACGCCTATCGGCATAGTGTTTTAGGTTGTCGTCAAAGGCACTTAGTTCGGTTTGTTTTTTCTCTAGCGTAACAAGGTCTTTCTTTAAACGGGTGGTCTCACTGGTGTTGGCATCTTCCAGTTGTTTTTTAAAGTAATCTTTCCGGCAGATTTTATTGCTGCTTGTGCCATCACCTGTTTATTGACATCTTTCGCTTGTGGCGTACCCAGGGAATAAACCCAGATATTAGTATCAACGCAAACGGTCGGCATAAATTTCCTCGCGTGAACAGGGGCTGACATCCAGGACAGGACGGCTAAAATTAGTAAAAAAATCATCCCATTCGATCTGGGAAGGCTCATCTAAAGTAGGAAGCTGAGCTGAAATGGCTAATTTTCTGGCTCGTTTTTTTATTGAATTAACCGTAATTTCACGTAACAACTCATCGGGTGTTTTACCGCTTAGCGTCGCTAATTGATTTAACGATTGTTCTATTTGTTGATCAAATTCCAAGGTGTGCATGATTTATTACCCTAATAATTATGGTAGGAATTTATGCTGGCGTATAAATATTGCATTAGTATCCACCAAACTGGTTAAGCCGCTTACCGACCGCTTCAATAAAGTCACGACGGGCGATTGGCGCGTATTTTTTAATGTTGTTGGTGTTCATGAGGGAATGAGGTTAAGGCTTTGGAGGGGTTAGCATTCAATTACCATTGAGAATTAACAGGGTATCTAATAATGGCGTAGTCAGGTGTTAATAAAACACAGCCATGATAAATAGCCTGACAAATTAACATCCGGTCAAAAGGATCGTTATGGTATGCGGGTAATTTACCCAGTTGAGCAACGGCTTCTTCTACTAGTGGTAAGGATTCAATACCATGCTTTTGACGCTCGTTTTGAATATAGATACTGGGTAAATCTGCAAGCGGCAATCGACCTAAATCGTGTTTAACTGTAATTTCCCACGCTGAAACGCTGCTAAGAAAGATGGTATTATCGATATCGACAATCAATTCTCGTGCTTTGGACGAAAGCGCAGCATCATCCCGTACTAACCATAAAAAAGTGCACGTATCCAAAAGGATTTTTTGCGCCATTTTTATATCTCCCCACCATTAAAAGCAGCCAGCACATCATTTGGTAAAGGTTGAAAAAAAGACTCAGGCAATGGGACGCCGTTGTCCTTTGCTAATCCGAGAGGGCGACTTAAATTTGTCGGTTTTATACTTTGCTGTGTAGCAGAAGATTCACTGGTCAACTCATCTTCCAATGTCAAAAATATAACTTCAGTTCTACGATGCTGTAGTTCATGTGGCACAGGAACAAAGGCTGGCGTATCTTCAAAAATCAGTCGGGCGTGGTGCATTATTGATTCCTCGTTGTGTTTTCGTTGCTGATAAGTAATATCATCTTAGGCAATCTGTGTGGCAATAAGTACACCTGATTATAAAGATGCTTCAGCAACAACGTCATATCGGCATGGAGCGCCGGTATCCAATTTACATAAATGATTCAAAGCGTAAGGGGGTTTATAACCCAGTTACTCACATTCCGAAGTTATCGAAATATCTAAACATTTCGGTCGGGATTGCAAACATCGACCGGCATTGGTGCAGTATTAAAATATTTTGAATTGGATACTCATACATTTTTTAATAAACTCCCTAGCTTGCACAAGTTGATACTGCCTAAAATTCTCAGCTTTTCTTGATCGCAATCGTTTAGTGGATACTTTTATTATCAAATTTTTAGATTTAAATATATGAATCATTTTTTCCATCGAATCCTTCTTGTTTTTCTGCAAGAATTCGATCTCTGATTTCGTCAGCATTCTTCTTTGTGTTGAGGATGTATTTTGCTTCTGATTCTGTGAGTTTTGTAAATCCGTAGCCAAAGGAATTGATCCACCATTGTTCAAGTTCATGATATTTATCTCTTAATAATATGAGTGTTTCATCTGTAATAGCTAAAACAGAAGAATAATTTTTACCCGTTAATGTTGTTGCTGCAATTGTTTCAATACCAAATTGAGCAACATAACCACATAAATTTGCGAGTGTGCCACCTTGGGTCAGAGTATCGTCAAAAATAATTGCATACTCTGATACATTGCTAGGCGTTCCGGCGAAAGGCGGAGGAAATGCCAAACGTGTAAAACCATTTGACCCTGTACGGTTTACTCTGGCCGCTTGCACGATATTAAACTCAATAGGTAAATCAAATTCTAATCCGATAGCAATTGCATAAGCCAATGGTATTTGGTTAATACTTATTGCTTCTTCTGCGTGGACAGGAATAAGCAAAGGTTTTTTGGTATTAATAATAACAGCTAATTTGGCAATAGCTTCTTTGTTAATCAAATCAGAAGTCAACCTAATCGCCGCCTCTAAATCACCACTTTTTGCTGCGTAATAATCAGGATGCCTTGCTGCCTCTCCAACCGGCGCATTTAAGATCACTTTGGGGAAATCTTTTGGCCATTCCTCTCTATAAAAAGCAACGGGAGGATTTGTTTTCACTTAATCCGTACTCTATCACCCGCCTTAATCGCTTTTAATAATTCCTCACGAATACGACTGAGGTATTGGTCTGCTTGCGCTTCTGTTTCTATAAAAGCCAAGATATTCATCGTGGCTATATGGGCAGGGCTAATGGTGACGGTTCTTTTTGGTGGCGCGATAACAACAGGCTGCTCTGGTATTTTATCTTTGTTTTCAGCACGCTCATTAAGCGGTAGTTCGGGTGGTTTTATCTGCTGTTTTTCACGCTGCGCCTCTATATAAAAGTTGATCTGTTCATAAGCCTCCTCTTCATACGTTTCTGCTTCAAGTTGCTCGCTGTTTAACTGGGGAATTGAGTCGGTGTTATCAATCCGTTTTTTACACAGTTGTAACGGATGTAGCGCTTGATTTTTAAGTTCTAGCGTTGCATCCGCTTGCTTAAGCTCTGACTGAATATGTTCAAGTCGTTGATCAATCTCTTCATGAGCCAGCTTACGCTTATCCAGCACGAGTGATTCATTCACTTGCTGAACATTACTAATTAAAGGATTGATGTGCCTTAGTTGCTCATAAGGCGCGGGGGCTTTATAAATTTGCTCCAATTGATCTAAGGCTGCCTTAGCAATCGGATCTTTTTCGAGTGCTGGACGATTCGCCTTAAATTGATCATTGAGTGCTTTACTTAAGGCTTGCCACGTTTGGAATTGGGTAGTGTAAAAATCATCTAGGTCTTCAAAGTTTTCGGCAAAGTCTTCCAAGGCTTTGGCATCTTCCACTAGGCGTTCTATGAGACTAAAGCTATTACTTTGTTGCAGTAAACCCGACACTAAGGCCAAACCCAGCTCTATGTCTGCTTTGCCAGGATAGTGACCGGTTTGTGCTTTATGGCTAAACGAGGTTAATTGTGCCTGCCAGGTCGTTAATGCCTGCTTGATAACTTCAGAAAGTTCTTTCTCACCAGAGCCTGTAAAGGTTTTATTAAACACATTTCTAACAACGCTGGTTGCTTTTTTGAGCTGCTGCTCATCATGCTGCCGTATTTTTTGAAGACGAATATCGCCTTGTTTACGCACACTGGTCAAGGCGTCGTAGGCTTTTTTAAGCGACAATTCTGCGGCTCCGATGGTAAAGCTGATTTTTCCCGCCAGCGCCAGACGTGCCACCAACAACACTATTTCATCATTGGGCCAGCCATAAGGACGACGGGTAAATTTGGCAATAATATCGCGTAAATACACGGCCTCGTTGCGTTCAACTTTTAAGGTGATATATAACTCGACTTCACGGGTTGCCTCTGGATTACACGCCACATCGGACATATCCAAACTGAGTTGCGCCATGTCGTCGGCCTGTAACACAGACTGCAATTCACGCAATACTTCACCGGGTGTTAAGCGTAACAAATTTAATTTGGCAAAGGTGTTTTCAATAATGTATTGGTAGGCTTCTTCCAGCATGACCGAAGGCGTTGACGACTTGGGTTGCAGCTTGGCGCCTATAGCGTAAATATCAACGTCGGCAAAGAGTAGTTCAAATTCATGGCGCAGGCGTTTTTCTCGCTCTATATTTTCCAACTGCTTTTCGCGCAGTAAAGATTCTTGTTCCGGGCGTTGTCCTGAGTTTTGTTTAAGAAAACGGTCGGTTTTAATAAAACGGGACAAATCACCATCCAAGCCTTTGTAACCAAATATACGCGGATGATCGGGTAATTTAACCAACACACAGCCTTCGCCTTCAAGACTAAAGGTCAGACAGGGTTGGTCATGGATAAAGCTGTCGTAATGGGAATCCAGCGGCGAGATGACTTTAACCACCAAATCTTCCAAGGTCGTACCATCTTTGGGATGGCCGTTACAAAAGCGGCTGATTTTAAAATTTTGTTTGTTGGCCGGATAGCGATAAACGGTTTGCCGCGCCAACAGGCCTTCAAAAATCAGGTTGGAGAGTTTGTGCGTGAGTTCTGAGGGTTCAACATCGGTATGTTGAATTTCATTCTCGATTTCTTTTTCTTCATTGGTTAAAAAGATAAACTCATCGCCGTTACGGGCAATTAATAACTGCCGTTCCAAACGATTAAGGCTTTCTTCAATGTGTTTTCTTAAGGTGATTTTATCGGCATCAATTTGCTCAATACTCAACGTAACCAGATTATCGAGGGTGCTTTTCAGTACATCAACATAGCGAATCAAAAACAGGGTTTTAAGTATTTTACTGTCAAACTCGGTTAAGGTATCCAGTTCACAGGCTTGGTCAATGGTGCGTTTAACCGCTGGCTCCAGAAAACTTTCAATGGGTGCATAAAAGCAATAAAACGGAATCAGTACGCCAATAGCCTGCTCTTTAACCTGTTTGGCTGCCGACTGAAAGGCATCCAGCAAGGAGCGCTCACCCATCGCCAAATGTTTACCGGTCGCGCCTTTGGTACGAATGGATTCAAAGACTTTTTGCACCAACGGATAGTGATAGGGTACAAACGGATAGTTGTCAATAAATGACGGTGCATCACTGTAGCCATTAAGTGCTGCGGTGGTGGTTTTATCAAAACTTAATTGATTGCGAAGAATATCGCCTTTTTCGGCAAACACAGTGGCCAAGTTTAAAGTTGCCGCTTCGGTTTTTTCCAGCAAACGCTTTTGGATGACTTCGGAGGTATTGGAACTGGACAATTGCAAGCGCGTGTAAAATCGTCCCTGAATCTTGGAAAAATCTTCGCCGTCACGTTTATCAAATTGGCCAATAGCCACATCAATATCGGATTGAGAGGTCACAATGACCCAAGCACGGCCACCACAAATAGCCCCCAAATCTTCAGTGATGGTTTGCAACTTCAACATCATTTGGGTGTTTTTACCGATAAACTGCCCGACTTCATCAACCATAAAGAGGATATTTCTATCGCCATTACGATCCAAATAATCGTTGACCCATTTACAAAAGTTGGCAATATCCAAAGGTAAGTTGCTTTCCAGTTGCTCTACCCATTGCCGTGTTGAGGCGCTGGATTGATTTGTGGCAACGGCCAGACTTTCTGCCAGTTCATCCCGATAAAAGTCATAAGCATCGCGTTGTTCCAGCCAATTCGAGCCGGTCAGCTCAAAAAATTTATCTTTGAAGGGTTGGTATTGGTTACGTTTATCCAATTCCCGTTCCAAATGGGCAATATGCGGAAAGTCTGCACAGTAGCCAACTCGTTCATTGAACACTTTAAGAAATACCTTAAGAATGGCATTCTCGCCGTCATCGGTGTTGGCTCTGGAATCAATGTTAAACAAAATGACATCAGCGGGCTTGGAGATGGCACTGTGTATATCGCCAAACAGCATGGCATCATTGATTTTGTCTTTAAAAAAGTCGAGGGCATGACGGGTTTGTCCTGCGTGTTCGGCACTACGATTTTCCAGTAAATAAGCCAGTATTTTAATGAAATGCGATTTACCCGACCCAAAAAAGCCAGAGACCCACACCCCAATTTTATTGGCAACCGCTGGATTACGCTGGCTGACCGCTGGAATATAGGTTTCAAAAAAGCGTCGAAAATGTCGATCCAACTCTTGCGTAATAACGTATTCGTCCAGCTCAACATAAACGCTGTCGTTATCGATCTGTTCGGCTTTAACAACGCCGTTAATGTCGCGGGTGAGTTGTTTGGAAAAAATATCTTCAATAATCATTGTGCGTTAACACCCTTGGTTTTTTTGCCGTCTTCAGGCACTAGTTTGAAAGCTCTGTAATAATTTTTGGAGTCAATCATACCGAAAGGATGAAGATCTCGACCACTGTATTCGCCTGGGTAAAATAAGATTAACGGGGTTTTACCCATCACATCTTGCAAGGCACTTAACAGTTCATGCCCTCTCACTAAAGGCCAAGCGTTGCCCAGTCCGGTTAACAAAACAAAATCCAGTGACTCCGGTTTGATTTTATCGGCGATAAATTCAGCAATCTTTTTTTGGCTAAGCGGCCCTGATAAGGCTTTACGAACGGCTTCTACGCCCGTTTGTTGCTCACGACTAAAGGTGCGCTCTAATAAGCCGCGTGACGCTAGCATGGCGATAAGTATTTCGTAGATATTGACGGTAATAAAGTGGTGCCCATGTTTGTCTAACTTGTCCGTAAGGTGCGTTAAATAATCTCTAACTAGCAATTCATACTTGGCAGGGTAATCAAAAATCCAAAAGCCAATTTCATTACCTAAGCCGTCATTTTTAAGAAAACGAGAGTTTTCTATGCGTTCCAGTATGACATCGAGTCTACTTTGTAGTGCTTTCATAAGGTGCATTCCATAATGGCTTCAAGTTCATGCCTATTAAATTTTTTTAAAAACAGTCGCGTTTCAGGTAACACATAAACAGATTGTAAGCGACGAGTCTTGTTGTTATCCAAGTATTCCGCTTCAACTAAGGAACGGATAATGTTATTGCCAGTTTTATGTAGGGTGGACGCTGATAAGTCATTCAGTCCGGGTAAAAGTCTTGCCCGATCGACTAAAAAAGTGTCCCAAGCATCGTTCGCTAAGGTAGGTTTGTAAACGCGTTTGGTTTCTGCAAGTACGTGGTACATGAAATCAGCTAAGACTGGCGTGTGCATCATTAAGGCGAGTATCAAGAGCTGTTTGTAACTCGATTCTGATGCTTGAAACACGGTTTCAATAAACTCAGTACCTAACGGTTGCAGACGTCTTTTAATCGTTTGCGCATAACGGATAGCCGTATGCGGGGAGTTCTTTTTAAGGATGTTGGCTTCAGTAAATAAGCACGTCCACTCTGCGTCTGGCAAGGTCTGCAAAAGTGTTTCTGCAACCACTCTACTCTCTGCCAAAAAGAGACTACCTGCGGTTAAGTCACGGACATACTGTTTAGCTTTAGTGAGTTCTATCATGTCAGTCAAAAGTTGAAGCGGCGGTTAAACACACGGAATATCTCTGCACCCACGCCTAAGATGTCACGGTGCTATTTTCTTCCCTTGGAAAAGCAAGGCGTACTGTTAAGGTGCACCCATCCATTATATCCACGCATTTAAAAATGTCCGTGCGATTATGAGCTGTACCATAACGTTTGTGATAGGTATTTTTTGGTGGTGACGGGGCTTTTAAAGCGTTCCGCTGACCTGTTTATTGCTGTGGCCTTGTCGTGCTTTATTTCGGCTAAGCTCGCGCGAAAGGCGGCTTTGGCCTTGTCCCTTGTGTTGAGTGATGTCTTGGTGAAACGAGTGAATTTGCCAAAAAAAAAAAAATAATAGTATATTTAGTTAGTTAGTTAGTTAGTTAGTTAGTTAGTTAGTTAGTTGATTTTATGACTAACTCAACTAGCAACAACCATTCAATATTAATTAACTCTTATAAATCATAATGAACATTAAGAATATAGCATTAACGTCGGTCTTAAAACCAAGCTTCATTTTGGCTGGTTTTTTTTTGGTCGCTCATTCAGCACAAGCTATTAATACAGTTACGACTACAGTGGGGGCTAATACCGTTACTACTTGCAAACGCACACCCGCAGGACTCTCCAGTTTTATGATGGAGCACACTGTTGACGTTGCGGACATCAAGTCCACACTGACTCCACAATTACCTGATAGTGCCTTCTCTGACATATCCTCAGGTAAAAAAGAAGTTCGTTCCCGCATCTCTTATGACAAAACAACTAAGGTATTAAAAAATCTGCTCTTTTTGGTTAATCCCGGCGCACCACTTCCTTCCCCAAGTACCATTGACTTTGAAAAAGAGAAGTTTGCCTGGGTGACGGCGAGTATTGATAAGATATATCTTTCTTGCAAACCAAGGGCTACCGTTCTTCTAGCAGGCATAGCAATTGATGGTTATCCTGTGTTTCTAGGCCCTGCCGGCTCTTCTTATGCTTTTGCCTTTAGCTATACGGTAGGCACATCTACTCAGGGCTTTACAGATATTATATCCCTCAGCACTGGCATCGCTACGATATACCATGATGTCGCGCCAGGAACCATTGCCTGGTCAACTAAAAGATCAACACAACAAGAACAATAGAGGATAAAGAGCAACCGCGCTGGTTATTCTGGTTTATTGCCAGAAGAACTGGAGTAAGTCAGCTTATATTCACCTAACAAATAACGTTAGATTGCCTGAGCGAAATACACGGCAATCTAACCGTTTATTCACCAAGTCCGACTCTAGCCAAAGAGTCGTCGAGCATCGAATAGCTTATAAAAGCATCTTCAAACATCACAGCAACACGTCGAGCAGTATAGCCACGAGCAGCGTCATAGTGCCACCAACTTTGTTAAGGCAGCACAGCGTCCTGAAAACGTAGATAAAATATTTTTAAATTATACCGAGAAGAAAAACCACGTAAGCTTTAGCCCTCTTAGGTGAAAACTATAGTGATAATTTCCAGTTGTGAGTTGGGTATTGATTTAGCTGTTCAGTGCAGAATTGTGTTTTTTTATTCTTATCCACTAATGCGAAAAGCTGCATTTTAAGTTCAAGGTAAACAAGGACATGTAGAGGTTATTTATGACTGCTATCTAAGCTATTAAATGAGTTGCTTATATTCAACTTATAAGTGCAAAAAAAAGCAATGGGGAAAATTAAGTCAAAAAAAATAGGCATCATGTGAATGAAAGCCTATTGTTTTGTAAGGAGTGGTGGGTCGCATGCGATTCGAACGCATGACCATCGCATTAAAAGTGCGGTGCTCTACCGGCTGAGCTAGCGACCCAACAAAGACCGCCTATTATACTGATTTTTTTTTATCTGACAACATTATTTGTAACGCGTTGGGTCTTTAATTGCTGCTTCTTGAAATCCTATTTTTCGTAAACGACACGCATCGCAAATATTGCATGCCTGACCCTCTATATCCGCCGAATAGCAGGATACTGTTTGCGAATAATCAATGCCCAAGGCAATGCCTTGTTTTATTATCTCTTGTTTTTTTAATGCAATCAGAGGCGTGTGAATGACAAATTGAGTACCTTCTACACCTGCTTTGGTGGCTAAATTTGCTAACTGTTGAAAAGCTTCAATAAATTCTGGACGACAGTCTGGATAGCCAGAGTAATCAATTGCATTTACACCAATAAAAATATCATGTAAACCTAAGACTTCTGCCCAACCTAAAGCAAAAGATAAAAAAATAGTATTTCTGGCTGGCACATAGGTTACAGGAATCCCTTGTTGAAGAGTGTGTGGCACGGGGATCTGTTCATCTGTTAAGGCTGAGCCACCGATAACGCCTAAACCTAACGATATGATTTTATGATCAGTTACTTTGTATTGTTGCGCTAGTTGTGTTGCGGCAATTAATTCTGCACGATGACGCTGACCATAGTCAAAACTTAAGGCGTAGCACTCAAATCCTTGTTGTTGGGCAAGCGCTAATACGGTAATGGAATCAAGTCCTCCTGATAGCAGGACAATAGCTTTTTTTTGCATAAATATAACTTATTTACCTTGAGCGTCGCCCCAAAGAAGTTTATGTAATTGTATTTGAAAGCGCACTGGGAGCCGATCTTGGAGAATTTTTTCAGCAAGCTCTGTGGGGTTTTGTTGAGTCATAACAGGTGAAAATAAAATATCGCAGCGTTCATGTATGGCGTGGCGACGTATGATGGCTTTTGACCATTCGTAATCTGTAGTATCACCAATCACAAATTTTACCTGATCGTGTGCGTGTAAGTGGTCAATATTAGCAAAATTATTTTTGCTTTCTTCGCCTGAGCTAGGTGTTTTAAGATCCATTACCTTTATCACTCGAGAATTAACTTTGGAAATATCAAGGGCACCACTCGTTTCCAAGGAGACACTAAAATTTTCTGCTATTAAATTGTCTAAAAGTCGTATGCAGTTTGCTTGCGCTAAAGGTTCACCGCCAGTGACAGTAACATAACGACAAGAATACTGACGAACTTCATCGAGTATTGCTTGCTGTGTCATTTTGTGGCCACCATGAAAGGCGTAGGCAGTATCACAATAAGTGCAGCGTAATGGACAGCCTGTTAAGCGAATAAACACGGTAGGAATGCCTACAGTATTCGTTTCGCCTTGCAGAGAATAAAAAATTTCGGTGATGCGCAGGGAATCCATTAATGAATGCTTACTTCCAAGGTGAGTAATTTTTTTGCGGCTAAGCGCGCTAAAGTTGTTTCTGGATAGTCTTTTATTACACGAGTTAAGTAAGCTTTAGCTTGATCATTATGTTTTAAATTTATTTCAACATAGGCTAGCTTTAATAACGCATCTGGCATTTTTTCTGTGCCAGGGTAGTTGTTTACTACGAGTTCATAAATTTGTTTTGCGGCGTCATCATTTTGATTAACACGATACGCCTCAGCTAGCCAGTATTGTGCGTTACTTATTAATACACTGTGCGCATAATTATTAATGAAGGTCTTAAAAGCCATGATGGCTTCATCGGTATGACCTAAGCGCAAGGTTTCATAGGCTTCAAAATAGGCTTTTTTTTCGTCATCAGTGACTGCAGAAATATCAGTTTTAAGCGGGCGATTTGCTTGCGGCTGTGCGTTAACACTCTCGGTTGTTGTGGCTGTCCCTGCTGGGGATGCATGTGTACTTGCCTCGTCGTCTAAGCTAGGCGGGGGTGTTTGTTGCTCAGTTACGGAATTTTCTGAACCGCTTTGCAGCGCGTCTGTGGGTGGTGATGAATGCTTTTCGGCTTCAGCAGACAGTGTCGCCGCTTGCTGCTGCTTTAATTCAGCAATTTGATTCGCTTGCTCTTCAACTTTACCTGTAAGTTGCTGAACTTCTAGCTGCAGTTGTTCTAAACGTTCAGTCATTTCCATCAACGAGTTAGTTGATGGAGAGGGTGACACGGGCACTATTGCAACAGCCCCCGCAGAGACAGGATAAGCTGAATTATCAATGACCTCAGGTAATGCATAGGTATTATTTGAGAGACTACACGTTACGGCCAGCGCCAATGCAGCTAAGTAAGCATTCATTTAGTTAGTTACCTTTAGTACGCAATTTCAACGCGACGATTTAATTCCCATGCAGCGTCATCATTACCTAATGAGGCTGGTTTTTCTTCACCATAGCTGACAACGTTCAATTGGCTTTCAGATACACCTTGAATTTTCATCATACCCGCTACAGATTTTGCACGTTGCTCACCTAAAGCAATATTGTATTCTCTTGAGCCGCGTTCATCACCATGCCCTTCTAAGGTAATGTGTTGATTAGGGTTGGCAATTAAATACTGTGCATGGGCAGCAATAACAGGCACAAAATCAGGCTGTACTTGGCTACTATCTAAGGTAAAGTAAATCGTATGTTTTGATAAAGGGTTGCTTGGATCGCTAAATTCAGGACCTAAGTGACTATTACCATTAAAGCCAGCGCTACCATATTCACCGGTGCCATTGCTGCCACCAATTTCTGACCCATTAATGCCTGTGCCATTATTTAAGCCATTGGTGGAGGCGTCATTAATACCACTTTGTTTTGTTTGGCCATCTAGTGCATTGGGATCTTTGTCTTCTGTGTCTGCACAGGCTGTTAAAAATAACGTAGCAATTGTTAACGCTAAAGCAGTTTTAGTTAATTTCATTGTTAATTTCCAAGAAAAAGTGAGAAATAATTGAGTATTTTGTAGCAAAAATGTAGATCGATACTTCGCAGACAAAACGCGAGCGTATTTAAGTGCAGCCGAATGAGTTAGGGAGACCAAGCTGGCTCTCTTACTTCGCCGCTATTAAACATTAGTTTTTGTTGCATTTTACCATCAATTGACACGGCAGCTAAAAACCCCGTTTGTCTTTTTTTAGAAGCATATAAAATCATACTACCATTAGGTGAAAAACTAGGCGACTCATCTGCTGGACCAGACGTTAAAACATTAATAGCGCGATTTGACATGTCCATTATAGCGATTCGATAGCTACTACCGTTACCATGAACCATGACAATATTTCTACCATCTGGAGAGAAGCTACCCCGAGCATTGTATGCTCCCGTAAAGGTCAGTCTTTTTTCATTTCCGCCTGCACTGGGTGTCATGTAAAGCTGGGGTTTTCCGCCTCGATCTGAGGTAAAAATAATATGACTGCCATCAGGTGACCACGCAGGTTCAGTATCAATCGCTAAGCTTTTTGTTAATCTAAGCAAGCTACGCGTCACTAAATTTAAAACATAAATATCAGGACTTCCATCTTTAGATAAGGTTAATGCTACGCGAGAACCGTCTGGCGACCATGCGGGCGCACCGTTAATTCCTGGGAACTCGGCTATTCGCTCACGCTGTCCAGTCGCTAATGTTTGCACGTAGACTGCTGCGGTTTTTTTCTCAAATGAGACATAGGCAATACGCTTGCCATCAGGAGACCAAGCGGGCGACATAATGGGTTCAAGAGAACCTGCTATTGTTTGGGGATTAAATCCGTCTGCATCAGCCACTTGCAATTGATGACTTTGCTGGTGACCTGCGCCACTGCTAGTGACATAGGCTATGCGTCCACTGAAAGAACCTTTCTTACCGGTCAGTTTTTCAAAAATTAAATCACTGATGTGGTGGGCTGTTCTGCGCAAATCAGCAGCAGAAACGGTCATCCTATAGCCTAATAATTGACTCGTTTTATAAACATCCAATAATTGAAATTGAACGTCATACTGACCTGAAGCATTAGTTTCTACGCGACCAACCACCATGTGATTTTGTGCTAACGCTTGCCATTCTTTGAAGTTTACTTCTTGCGAGGAGCTGGGATGATTTGTCATGCGCTGCTCATCTAGCATAATAAAATAGCCACTGCGTGCTAAGTCTGCATTGACCACCTCGCTAATTGCCACAGGTGAATTCGTTGAAGCAAAGGGCACGACGGCAATGGGCAACGCACTTTCAACGCCTTCTGTTATTTCAATAGTCAGTGCCGCATAACTGCTAGACGTTACTAGACTAAATATTATAATCATTACAATAGTTTTAAAATAAGCCATGATTGTTACCTTTTATCACGCTAATAATTGGAGAATTTTCGCAATTAGTCACGTTCAGTTTTAGAGGAAATCTTTTCGTGCGCGCTCTTTTATTTGATACGTTTAGTCCAGCTTTACTGCTTGTCAGTAGGATGTAACGCGTTGTTATTAAATACTAATGCGCCGAAATGTTGTTATATTAAGCGAGTCATACACGAAAAAACTTGAACTATTGATAAGCTCGTCAGCATTTATTTACGACACTGATTATTTTGGCTTAAATACAAACGTAAGCGGTTGGAATTCTTTAGCAAAAAGGTCTTTATCAATAGGCACAGGTAAAGGCGATGCTTTTCGAACAGCATTCATGGCTGAATTATCAAATAACTCATCACCACTACTTGTTACGACATCAACTCCCGTCACTTTGCCATCAGGCATTAATGTAACCCTTATTGTGCATTTTTGTCCTGAAACGGCATCAGGTGGTCGAATCCAGCTTCTGTTTACTTTTGAAACAAGTGCTTTAGTTAATTCAGCCAGTTCTGATGCGTCCTTGGCTGCTTTAGCAGCAGCTTCCGCTTTGTCTCTTTCAGCTTTTGCAGCCGCATCGGCTTTATCTTTTTCAGCCTTAGCTTTTGCAGCTGCTTCAGCTTTATCTTTTTCAGCTTTTGCTTTTGCAGCTGCATCAGCTTTATCTTTTTCAGCCTTAGCTTTTGCAGCTGCATCGGCTTTATCTTTTTCAGCCTTAGCTTTTGCAGCTGCATCAGCTTTATCTTTTTCAGCTTTTGCTTTTGCAGCTGCATCAGCTTTATCTTTTTCAGCCTTAGCTTTTGCTGCGGCGTTGGCTTTAGCGGTTGCGTCTGCTTTGGCTTGTTCAGCTTTTGCTGCAGCATTGGCTTTAGCGGTTGCGTCTGCTTTGGCTTGTTCAGCTTTTGCTGCGGCATTGGCTTTAGCGGTTGCGTCCGCTTTGGCTTGTTCAGCTTTTGCTGCGGCATTGGCTTTAGCGGTTGCGTCCGCTTTGGCTTGTTCAGCTTTTGCTGCGGCATTGGCTTTAGCAGTTGCGTCCGCTTTGGCTTGTTCAGCTTTTGCTGCGGCATTGGCTTTAGCGGTTGCGTCCGCTTTGGCTTGTTCAGCTTTTGCTGCGGCCTTGGCTTTA
>Ga0265593_1000800_pt1 | contig 16036 bp, 15 predicted proteins | sample saktaG_8_FD_190136 | JGI IMG/M metagenome (GOLD analysis project Ga0265593, IMG submission 190136) | Saline water microbial communities from Sakinaw Lake, British Columbia, Canada - sak_2011_5_24_36m | ecosystem: Environmental > Aquatic > Non-marine Saline and Alkaline > Saline ...
CCACATACTCATGAATCATACGATTGCGCAATTTGCGCACTGCCAACCAAGTATCGGCGGATTGGATCAAACCCAGTTTTTCGGCACGATCAAGATTTTCCAATGCGGTTCCGAGCTTTTCCGCCGTGGCAACTAAAAATGCAGGGAGCAATTTGTCCCCCACGGTATCTTGCAATCGCCCAAAACGGGCCACGAAGGCATCGACCCGCTCGGCCAATTCATCGTCAAAAGGCAATTGGCCCATTTGCTCGACGGTCAATGGCATGGCAAAAAGCCGGGCATCGGTGCGAGTAAGATAATATAATTCCGCCTCGGCCACTTGCAGGAGCGAACGCAGACGGACAAGTTGTTGCAGAGTGGGCCGGCCATTCATAATGCCACACCGGTGCGCAACGCAATTTCGTGGATGGGCCGGAAAGGCGAACCTGGGGCGCGAAGCACAACGTCCACCTTGCGACCTTCCAAAGCCCGTTCTAATTTGGCCGCGAGAAACGCAGCGGTGTAGGCGGGGTTCACGGGTGCTTGCCTGACGGTAACCAACAAATCCACATCCCCGCCGCGTGCGCTTTCGTCCACTCGCGAGCCGAACAGGACAATCTCAGCCTCTTGCCCAAGCACGGCAGTGACGGTTTGACGAATTGTCTGAGTTTGCATTGATGAAAGTCGCATGTTTTTGATTATGAAAAGATGTTTTGGCTTAAGTGCAACGTTGCCCAATATTCCGCCATCCAAATAGGCATTGCTTGATTTGTTGCCGTCAAATTGGCAAGTAAAATTTAGTTTTCCTTAGTCATATAAGCACTCCTTGTCTTGCTATAAAATAAATGGGTTGTTCTGACTCGTTTGGATTTTTAACCAACAGGTCAACGTGTGTTCCGCACTGTGATGTCAAACGATACTCAAGGGTCAGTATGGCCCTTAAGTCCAATGCTTTGGAGGCTTCAAAATATAAGTCTATATCCCCCCCTTCTTTTATCATTGGAACGGGAGCCAAACAGGTAAATCCTCCCCTGTGGGTCTGCGGAATACAGGATATCCCTTATAGTTTGCAATTCGGATTTTGAAAGCCTCATGGGGTTAGTGTCAATAAAGGACATGTAAATTTCATTGCGCTCTCCTTACCTGACGGGAAAGTTGATTTATGCGGACTCAATCCCTCAAGACATCTTCTGCCGATGCTGCACTTAGCAGCCTGTCTCCCCAGCGCAGTAGGGTTTCCGCGTCGGCGGTTTGCAGCCTGTGGCGTGTCTGCTCGTCCACCCTGCCAAACCGTAGCTCCATCAGCCGGAATAACAGAGAAGCCTCGCCTTCCTGCCGACCTTCTTGCCGACCTTCCTGCCGGCCTTCCTGCCGGCCTTTTTCCCAACCCAGTTCAATACCTTTTTGAATGCCTTGCTGCTTCCATTCCTCAGTCCACTCGATTACTCGTTCTGCCAACATGCTCTTCACCTCTTGCAATTCATTGAGATTCTCGAAATCCACGCCGGGCATCCGCCCCGGCAACAGCACCCGCTTCAGCCAGACGGTGAACGCCCGGCGCAGCGAGTCTTGTCCGGGCGACTTTAACCATTCGACCAAGGCGGTCAACACCTGTTCCATGTCCTGCGGGGTGCGGCTGTTCTCCAGGCGGAATAGTGCCGCCGTCAAGTTGCGCAACGGGGCCAGTTCGCTCTCGGTATAGCGGCCTTCGTCTAGCAATAAATAGCGCAGGTGCGGGCGGTAGCGGCCCAGCCCGGTGGGCGCGGCGGCAATCAGTTCGGAAACCTCCGTCGCCGCCGTCCAGCGCGGCTTGCCATTGTAAAGCACGATGGGCAACACCGGCGGTAGTTTGCGTTCCGCCGTCAAGCCCCCGGTGCGAATGATGTCCTGATAAAGCAAACCAAGATAAGCCAGTACCCGCACCGCCATGAATTGATCCACGCTGGACTGGAACTCGATCAGCAGGTAGACGTAGAGCCATTCCGGTCCCAAACGCACCCGCCAGACGATGTCGTCCAAACGCTCGCGCAGATCGTCGGTGACATAGCCATCATTGACGCGCTCCAAGGTGGCGAAGTCCAGATCATTCACCCAGTCCTCATGGACGAAGCCTCGCAGCAGGTCGGCAACCATTTCGGGGTGGGAAAACAGGAGTTTGTAGCTGTGATCATGATCCATGGAAGCAGTATAACGGGCGGAGGGGGTAGTTGGGAATGTGATGAACCAGCAATTCTTATTAAAAAATTTGGGACAACATCGGCAATTTGTCCTGCAAGCTTTGCTCAAACAACTTCAACAACAGCGCGAATATGTGCCAACCTTACCCAGATACCATGCAACTCTCGCAGCCGTTGCATGACATGTTTGCGATTGTAGTATGTGCTGTCTAGGCTTGTTGCATATACGGGCCAAGGGCTTGCCGCTACGGTCTAAGCTTCTTGCTCATGCTTACAGGGAACTTGTAGTTACTGTCCGGGCTTGTTGCATATACGGGCCAGGCGCAATATCTGCTCCGCTGCGTATTGCGCCCTACAAATTCCGTCTTGCCGCGTTAAACATTAATGATTTGTAAAAAGAATGCTTCCAATTTTCTTGACCAATCAAGCCAGCTTGGAATGTGCAATTCCGCTATTAGTGTTGGATTGAGAAGTTGTCGATTAATTTGTTCTGCCAGCATTGACTTGTTCCCTGGCGTGTAGAGTGACTCGGGATATTTTGCCAGTATTTTTCCTATATCTCCGATATTAGCCACCACAATGGGTGTATTGCATGCAAGCATTTCAAATAGCTTTTGTGGAAAACAGTACCGCCCAAAATCTGAATCCTTATTGCATATTACCGCCACATCCAATGCAGAAAAAATTAACGGCATTTTATCGAGTGGCAAATTACCTAAATCAATTGTGCGTGGGTGTACATACGATTCGGGTGTCGAATCTCTAGGGCCGGCATACGCCAACCACAGGTTATTATCTGAGGTTGCAAGTTCGATGAAAGCTTCAAACAAATCTTCGATACCGCGACCTGTTGTAATGGAACCGGCGGTGCCAATAAGGCCAACAGTTACCGGCAATCCAAGCGATTGGCGGGCCTCCGCCTTATCTCTAGGATAAAAAATGGTTTTGTTAACTCCATTTCCAATAACAATATGCTTTCCTTTAATTCCATAGGTCGAAGTGACAAATTTTTCTAACGAATGACTGACTAGGCTAAGGCCATCCGCAAAGCGGCATGACCTGCGGTATAGGTGCGTAATTCCGGGCATTTGGGTAGCACCAAAACTTTCAAAATTATCGTAAAGATCAACAACTAAGGGGATTTTAAAATAAATACTAATATAGTGACCCAAGATTGCATGAAAGGCATCAGAACATGCCCATATAATATCAGGCTTAAATTCTTTAATAATTCTATTAACAGTAACTAAATAGAGCCTTAAACCAAAAGGTAGTAAATTAATCGAAGACCATTCCATATTAGGAGTATCTTCACAATGATAATAGCCTTGTTTTCTAGGTCGGTAGCTTAGGGTGATGCCCTTGATTTGGTGTCCTAATTCTGCAAGACATGCTGGAATTTCATAGAGACGGCCATAGCAATCATTTAGTAAATCCTTGCCGGTGTATTGGCGTTTGCTTAGGATAAAAATTCGCATCGGATTTAATTTTCAACTGAGCCATGTAGGTTAGGTTGCAGACTCTTTGGCAACCCAAACATCGCACGTAACACATTTGGGTTAAGATTAAGCTGCAACCCAACCGAAGCCGCTAATTCGGTTCGTGGAAGGTCATTTTTTACAGGTGAAACCCAAGCTTGTGGCCTACCGGTAATCGCCACCAACGGCTCAGCCCTGCCCGAGGTCATCGAGCATGGCGTTACTGGCTTTCTTTGCCCGCAGGACGACGTGACTGCTTTTGCCGATGCAGCCCTGAGAATGCGGGCATCTGGCTTTGCATGGGTAAGACCGCTTGCACCCGCGCCGAAGCCCACCTCAACATTGAAACGATGATCGACCGATATCTTGCCGTCTATAGCACCATCCTCACGAAGAGGCAGGAAGCAGCAATTCTCAATTTAGCATTATACCTCTCACTCAGGCATGGATACAGGACAAATCGGCACTACAGCCGATTTGCACGGCTACGCAGCCCGAAGGGTGATGGATATGGATGCGAATGCATCCAACATCCACGGACGACAAACTATGGGTCACAACAAGCACCTCGATAGCCCGCAGATTCACCTCCTTGTGACTAGATTCCGGCTGTTCATGTCGGAATGACGATGCTCTTTAAGAATTGCCGGGTAGGAAGGCTCAAGCCTTTGATAAAGGAGATGGCGGACTCAACGGTGCCTTGCCAAACCACGCCAGTATCAAGCCCCGCCATGGGGTTAAGCTCTTGTAACGTAAGGAACGCAGAGTGGCGCGCAAGGGGAGACTAATAGCTCGTCCGAATAAAAACAGCCACCATTCAAGTCGATTTCTGGCAAGCTTTTTTGCCAACAAAAGATGACACCTAGCAAGGTGGTACTCATAGAACAAACTCCCATTTTGAGACGATGCACTCCCGATGTGTTCGTAAGTCGCATCAGCTACCCTAAGCGACACAGATAACTGATTCATGCGCCAGCATAACTCAATATCTTCGCCATACATGAAGAAATCCGGGTCGAACAAACCATTTATAGCCAGAGACATCGGCACCAGCAGACAGGCTCCACTGAGAAAAGGGAAAGCCCCTAGGTAAGGCCGTTGCAGAAACAGCCCAAACAGTCGATGATACCAAAGCAACGAAGCCGCTGGCCCACCGTTCCCCATCTTTGCTCCGACCATGGCTTTGCCCCCATGCGCCCGCAGCGTTTTGAGCATGCCATCCACCATCCCCACACCAGCCACTGCGTCATTGTTGATGACGAGGACACCCTCGAAATCGCCCCACTCTATAAGTTGCCTGATGCCGAAATCCACACCTGTAGCGAATCCCAGATTTACGCCAGGGCTTACAATCTCGATACGGGTTCCTTGCTTGCCCTGATTTGTCACCACCATGCACTCGGCAAGGCGCTTGGTTTCTTCCTCATCCCCGGAGTTATCAACTACCAGCACAAGCGCAACTTGCCCGATTAAACTTTCCACGCATCGTGTGGTTAATTCCACGCCGTGGTAATTCAATATGACCGCTGCGACTTTGTCTTTAAACATGATTTCCGACTCATTGGGTGAAGCGGTTAATTATCCATTTTGAATAAAATTCAACAATGATCCGTTGTAAGTTCCGGTAAAGGAAAAACTAATGTGAATTTTGAGAGATTTTTTTTCTCAAGAAAAAATCGTCTAAAATGCCAAGTCAAGACTATAATATAATCTGGATTTTTTGCCAGCAATTCTTCCTCGGGAATGATGGGTATCCATGTTCCAGGGGTGTAACACCCATACTTCTCAGCATTTACCTCGCCGATGAAAGGCACATCCTTTTCTGTAATCCCGCAGTATTGCAACAACACATTTCCTTTGGTGGAGGCGCCCAGTGCAACCACCGTTTTTCCCTGCGAATGTGCAACTTGAATAAACTGCAACAAATCCGTTTTTGCCTTAGCCACACGTTGAGCAAATGCATGATAAGGTGCGAGGGTATTTAGCCCCTTCTCAAGTTCATCGGCAAGAATCTTCTGCACCAGCGGCACTGGAGCCGTGTCCTTGTTTGATTTCGATACCATGACCGAAAAGCTGCCACCATTGACATCATTGAACTCAACATCCATAATCTTGAACCCTACCCGATCCGCCATCCACTTGATCTGATGCAACGCATAAAACTCCAGATGCTCATGACAAACGGTGTCGTAAGCATTCATCTCTAGCATGGTCGGCATATAGCTTTGCTCGAAAACCCAAACCCCATCGTCTGCAAGTATATCATAGACTTGCTGCATAAAACCGATTGGGTCTTCCAAATCATAGAACATGGAAAACGAAGTAACCACTTTTGCTTTCTGCTGTGGAAACCGCTCTTTCACTAAGGCAGCAGAAAAGAAATCGGCAATCAAACTAATGTGCGGCGGGTAATACTTGTGGAATTTCACACCTGTTGGATCAATACCCACTAGCACAGGACCGGTGACTGGGTAAGCCTGCAACGTTGTGCCATCATTACTGCCTATGTCAATGACAAGATCCCCTTCGCATAATTCAACATGTTCAAGGATTTTCTTAACCTTGTTGTGCAGATGAACCACCATGCTGGCATTTAGCCCTGAGCGATAGCCATAGTTCTCGCCATACATTTCCACCAAATCATAAGAATGCTCCAACTGCAACAATCCACAGACCTCATCACCCCCCATGCATTTAACTAGGCGCAGCAGTCCTGTCGTGACTTTTGCACCTTTATCACGGGGAAAGACTCCGGTAAGCATTTGATTCCCCAAGTCCAACACGCGCTCTAAATGCGTGTTGCCACAAATCCTACATTTAACGATTTTATTGTACATAAATTCATCTTATATTTTCATTTGCCAAACAGTACTTCTTCATTTGGGCCGTTTCCTAGCTACTGCCACTGTTTTTCAAATCGAATAAGGCTAATAAGTTACGAGACCGTCTAGAATAAATATACAAGTATGCAGGTATAAATAAAATACTTTGCGGGACTCGCGCAATTAACTTTGCTAACATGCGTTCTGTTTTTGGATACGATCTACCTCTTAGAAACGATTGGTATTCTTTGATCGAATATAATCCGATTGCCCGCCACATTAATAGTTTTCTTAGTTTTCTCCAAGGTTCTTTGTGAACTATTAATTGCTTAGTTTCTTCCAAAATTGTCGAAAATGACCATATCAAATTTGGCCAATTAAACATCCAAATCTGGAACGCACGATTCGTCCATTTCGCATTACCATAGCGCAAAGAGACCAGAGGATCTGCAATTATTAGAACATTCTCCGTAATTGGCTCATCAAAAATAGCCCCAACATGTACAAAGCCCGAGCCAAAATATTTTTCTCGATTTCTGCTCAGCCAAAATTGCCGATTGATAATCACCGCCCCAACGAAGGTTAAATGTAATCCTACCTTGACTGCAAATTGGTTCCACTCGCTGGGCTTATATATTCGGTCTTGCAACAGGTCTGGCCGCCGAGGAACTAGCACATCAGTAAGAACCTTATTTCGAATTTCGACGCTCGCCACTATTACGGGGTAACCCTTTCCAGTTTCACTCAATATTTTTCTAATGGCTCCCGGCATTAGAAGATCATCGTCTGTCATCAGCCAACAATATTCTCCGTTTGCAAGCTCGACCGCATAATTGCAATCTCGATCAAATCCCTCATTTGAAGGTTGATTTCCTGATGCTTCTTTTCTGGTATAACGTATATTTGGAAATAAACGCTGATAAGAACTAACGACTTGCTGAGTGTTATCAGTCGATCCGCCATCAACAATTACAACCTCAACAGCGTCTTCTATTTGACAGACGATACTTTCTAGTGTTTCACCTATATAACTACTACGATTAAGCGTAGGAATGCATATGGAAAGTTTATGTGTCATTGCGTTATTGTTTTTCGAGATTCTTGAAACCAATTAAATAATTCGGTTGCTTTCTATCTTCTTCAAAAACGTAGCCAAAGCTCCTATACAAACCAATTGCTTTCTCATTATTTTTGCGAACACGCAACCTGACCTTTCTAGCCCCTCTTCGATAGGCTGCTAGATGTAAAAAATCCATTAATATTCTTCCTAACCCCAAGCATCTGACGGAAGGGCGAATTGCTATACCTAAGCTAGGTATTTGATAGCCTTCATCCCAACCGCGAAGCAACCCATAACCTAATACTTTTTCGTCTTCAACTAACAAATAGTACAAATCTTTACCTTTATAATGAGTTATTCGATTAATTGAATCTTCGTTCATAGGATGTGGAGAAAAAAAAATTCATCCCCACTCTCCCTCAAATCCTGAAGAAATAATTTCAAGCCTTCTTGCCATCTTGGCGCAAGCCTAACCAATTCTATAGAAGGATATTCTATATCAGTAGTATAATTATTTTTTACAGGACTTGAAGCTGGCGCAGACATATTCAATTTCTTCTTCGGTTAATGTTGGGCTAAATGGAAGACTTATTACCTGCTGGCTCAAATTCTCGCAGATCGGCAGTTTCATTACCCCATATAAGTGTGGCATTGTATTGGATGAATAAAACCCCGGGCGGGTCTCAATTCCCATTTGTTTAAGCTGATCAATTACCGCGTCTCTACCTTGCGGAAATCCAGACTTTTCAAGGGAAATTGCGATAACCCAAACCACAGGTTCAACTTCCTTTAAGTGTTTTTGGAGTGTCACTCCCTCTATATTCTCTAACAGTTTTTTGTATGTTTTATAAACACGATCCCGTTCATGAATAATTATGTTTATCTGCTCAAGTTGTGCACAACCCATGGCTGCCTGCATATTAGTAAGCCGAAAATTGTGTCCCGCAACTTCATGCCAATATCGCTTAGATGACATTCCGTGATTCCTGAATAATATCATTCGATCACGCAACTCAAAACTACTTGTTACCGCAGCACCACCTTCCCCTGTTGTGATTGTTTTAGTTGCATGGAAACTATATATTCCTACTGGTGCAATAGTCCCTGCCATTCGTCCCCTGTATTTAGAGCCTATAGCTTCTGCCGCATCTTCAACCATTATAAGCCCTTTGCTTTGTGCAAGCTCCATGATTGGAGTCATGTCGCATACATTCCCATATGTATGGATTGGCACAATCGCTTTTGTTCTAGGTGTAATGCATTTTTCGATATCGCCCGCCGTCATGCACCAACTATCAATATTAACCTCAGCGAAGACTGGCTTTGCGCCAACATGTAGAGCAATATTCGCGGCTGCCATAAATCCAAAACCTGGGACTATGACTTCATCACATGGACCTATATTCAAGGCAAGATACGCCATATGCAGTGCAGATGTGCCGTTTGAAGCCGTTATCGCATATGGAACATTGCAGAATTGCGCAAATTCTGCCTCGAATCGATCAACATATGCTCCCCCTGAAATCCAGCTAGACTGTAACGCATCAACAACGTAGCTCTGCTCACTCCCCCAGAAATGTGGGCTGACCCATGGAATATTTCTTTGCATAAGTAAGACCCTTTATGATTCCAATAAATGTATTTCTATTTTTGTTTTACAAATTCCATTGCAATAACACCTATGCCCGGCAGATCATCTAGCTGTTTTTTGAATTCGTATTGCAGACCCATCATAAAAGGCTCTCGCCAATAGGGGTAAAATATATCCGATCTTTTTTGAGCTACATTGTGATGGTAACTGCCCGCTTTCTTTTCTCCATAAATCTGGAAACGACGAGGTGTGCCTGTAATACTATAAATTCTCTGGATAATTAGTGCTTCATCATAATAGCGTTGCCAAAAAACAAATCCGTTTTCGTCTGAATCAATTAGTTCATAATCGTTCAGATTCGTATATTCTTCCGATGCCTTTGCTGAGCAAGGCACTGATATTAGAAGCAGCCCTCCCGGTTTCAACAAGTCCCACATTTTTTGGATTGCATTTTTATCATCAGTTATGTGTTCAATTACCGACATGCTTGTAATAACGTCGAATGAATTAGGCTTTAAAGGAACCTCTTCTATCAGGCTTGCGTGGAAACGACATCTATCTGCAATGTCGAGGGATTCAGCTAACAAAATCGTCATTGGAAGATCTGTTTTATCAGGGTTAATCAAGTCAGCTACTAACCCACCATTTCGATCCACTACCATTAGAGGCAATAACCTAGGCGATGAAACATCCAAATACGAATATATTTTTAATGTTCCTAAAGTGCTCCACATAAAATCAAACTCGAAATATCGAACGGAATCTAGCGGGTAAACAATAAGACTGTAGGCACACTTAATATATCGCCCCTTAAGCAGTAAGTAAATCCCCTTCAAAGCACAAAGACCCCGGAACGCTAAACCGGGCGTGTGTGCTACATATGCCATTCCCCAGTAAAAAGGAAATAGGGCAAGACCTAACACAATATGTGCGAGCTTTTTTATTTTGGACACTCTTTGCAAGGGTTTTGGATAACTTAAATATTCTTTAGGAATATCAGTATGTATTTGCAAAGTATATTTACTCCTATATTTTCATGCCTTGTTAAAGATAGAATACAGACAATAAACTTTATCGGAAACCTTGTTAAATGTCGCGCTGTTGATGCGTCAGCATATGCTTTCCGATAAAGGCTAATTGCCGATCCAATTTTTTCTATATTCTAACTACATACTTCTTCCATCTCACATAGTCCCAAATAACAATGCGCAATTGTCGTGATATTAGCAATAGCAGAGCCGAGGTAAATATAGCCAATCCACCACCAAAAAACAATTTAAAATAAGCAGGATACTCCGACTCATAAATGGTATAACGCCCAAACAGTCCAACAAAAATCGACACCGCCAACGGAATTCCAATATCTTGAAACACCCATTTTGATGCCAGCCCTTTAAGTAAGTAACGATGGGTTAGCCACGGCCCGAGGATCACGTAGACTATCTCCGATATTAACCATGCCATTGCTCCACCCACTGCGCCATACGTCTGTGCAAGAAAGATAATCAATGGTACTATGAAGCACATCAATACTATGTTTATTGTAATGGGTATCCACGTCATTCCATAAGCCAATTGCAGAGCATAAGGAAAATACATCACACCATTCAGTGCAGAGCCAATTGTCAGGATAGAAATAACTAGGGCTATACTTGATGCTATACTTTGATTTCCAGTCCATATAAGTACAAAGTCTTCTGCAAATACGACAAGAAACATCGCAATCGGAAAAAGTACTGTAGCAAGCATGCGCGTCCCCAAGCGATACAACTCGATCAATTTTTCTGTATCATCAGCAACAACAAGCGCAGAAAAGCGTGGATATACTACGTTAAACATAGGTGTAATCAAGACATACAACCCACTCACTATAAGCGTAGCAAGCATGTAGTGACCAAACTCCTCCAACTCGAGCATCTTGCTGAGAATTACTTTATCCAATTGTGTGAACACAAGTCCTGACAAGCTGATGCCACTCATCCCCGCCGAAAAACGCCATATACTTTTTAAGGCATCAACATCAAACCGAATAACCTTCAATCGGCCTATCACCCGCCATGCCGCCCATCGCATGGTGGCGGCATAAACAAGGCCAACGCCGGCTTGCCAAATAAAGAAAGCCTCAATTGTCGGCGATAGAAAGGCAAGCACTGCCACAGCACCCAGACTTCCGAGCGTCACCATCGTGATACTGACGCCACTAGCCACGGTCAGGCGTTGCGCCCCCATCAATGCCCCTTGATATAAGCCGATGGGCCAGCGGCAAGCCACCACTAAACCCATCAACATCACGGCATGTGAAATAGTTTGCGGTGAAAGTTGCTTGGATTGCAGCCAGTGCCCGGCAATCAATGGGGCTAGTGCAACGATGAATAATGCGATTATCCCTGACATAATCCAATAGACGATGGCGAGAGTGTGCAGCAGCCTTCCTGCTTCCCTCAAATCGCCCGATGCCGAATGTCTCGCCACTTCCCGGTTCATGGTGGGTGCGAGGCCCATATCCAGGATTTGGAGCATGGCCTGCGTTGTCGCAAAAAAGCCGATCAAACCGTAAGCCTCGATGCCGAGGTATTTAAGATATAGCGGGACGACCGCCAAACCAACCAGCGCGGACACAACCGAATTGGCCAAACCCGCCAGCAGGTTGTTGGCCAGTCTCACGACGGGCTACTCGTCATACTTGTTCGTGTAATACCCGTGCCGTTTAACCAGTACGTCGCGCTCGGTGGCCTTGAGGTCTTCAAGTAACATTTCCTTGACCAGATCGTCGAAACTTATTTTCGGCTGCCAGCCAAGCTTTGCCTTGGCTTTGGAGGGATCGCCAAGCAAGCTTTCCACTTCAGTGGGGCGGAAGTAGCGTGGATCGACGGAGACAATGCATTTCCCGAATGCATCATAACCTTTTTCGTCCAAACCCTCACCTTCCCAGCGAACATTTATGCCTAGCTCCTTGGCGGCAATAGTGGCGAAGTCGCGCACACTGTGTTGCACCCCTGTGGCGATGACAAAGTCTTCCGGTTGTTCCTGTTGCAACATCAGCCACTGCATTTCGACATAGTCTTTGGCGTGCCCCCAATCGCGTTTCGCATCAAGATTGCCAAGGTAGAGATGTTCCTGCAAACCAAGCTTGATGCGGGACAATGCGCGGGTGATCTTTCGCGTGACGAAGTTCTCGCCACGAGTCGGTGATTCATGATTGAACATGATGCCGTTGCAGGCATACATGGAGTAGGCTTCGCGGTAATTTACCGTGATCCAATGGGCGTAAAGTTTGGCGACCGCATAGGGGGAGCGAGGGTAGAAGGGGGTGGTTTCCTTCTGCGGGGTTTCCTGCACTAGGCCGAAAAGCTCCGATGTGGAAGCCTGATAGAAACGGGTTTTCTGTTGCATCCCAAGGATGCGGATGGCTTCCAGGAGGCGCAAGGTGCCCAAGGCATCGGAGTTGGCTGAATACTCCGGCACTTCGAACGAAACGGCCACATGGCTTTGGGCGGCAAGATTATAGATTTCATCGGGCTGGACTTGCTGAATGATGCGGATTAAGTTGGAAGAATCAGTCACATCGCCGTGGTGCAAAAAAAAACGCACATCTTCTTCATGGGGATCACGATACAAATGGTCAATCCGGGCGGTGTTAAATAGCGATGCACGTCGCTTAAGGCCATGCACGATATAGCCTTTGTCAAGCAGGAACTCTGCTAGATAAGAACCGTCTTGACCTGTGATGCCGGTAATTAAAGCTGTTTTGGTCATAATAAGAATTTATTTCATTTTTGTTTTTTCCTCGTTCCCACGCTCCAGCGTGGGAATGCCTAAAGCAACGCTCCAGCGTCCAGATGGCAATCTGTGGGCTGGGAAGGGAGCCAAATCAAGCACATATGGAACCATCAAGTTACCGTCCCTGACTTGGATTCCGGCATCCATGCCGGAATGACGCAATGCTGAAACATCTTTCTAATCAGGTCATGGAATATGATTTCACCAAAGAACTCCTGTATAAAATCAAGTTGTTCTATTTTCCAAATTAACGGGCGTCTGGTTGGGGGGGTCACATGAACCCTTTGCGCTTCAGATAATCCAATATATATTCAAAGACCAATACAACGTAATCCGCTTCTTTGATAAGTAGATTCAACCTTCTAATCTGTTCTAGGTTTTCCTCTGGGTAGTGGTGTGAAAATTTATTTCTCAGTACAGCCGCCGTACCAAATTCATCGGCTGAGCGAATCGCCCCCAGCTTTTCCATTAGCAAAGATTTATCCCGGTTTGATTTATCCACCAAACTTTCCTGTTCAACATAAGCGATACTACGAAATATTTGGTCTTGAATCATAGAGACCGATTGGGAATATCGAAGAATCAACGCATCAACGGATTCCGCCTCTTCATCCGAGAGACTCTTGATAACATCGGCAGTAATGGGGAATAAATGCCGATTTTTGCCCAAGGAGTAGTGTAACTTATCGATTCTTTGTGCGCAAGCCGCAACGCTCGCCAATAACATTTGAATATCTTTGCTCAAAGCTGTATACCCTCCCTAGCGATGGCATAAATTGTTTTTTCCGGTTGCTCAGGCTCTTTGATAAGTAGATCGACCTTAGTGTTGCACAGGGAGCTGAGATTATATTCAAGACTCAATTGTGCTTTCAAATCCAGCGGCACGGTGACTTCAAAAAATATGTCAATGTCGCCACCTTTTCTCAAGTCATTAGTGCGGGAGCCAAACAGGTAAATCCTCCCCTGTGGGTCTGCCGAATACAGGATGTTCCTTATCGTTTGAAGCTCGAATTCTGACAGCCTCATAGGATTGATGTCAATAAATGCATGAATTCCTCACTAGTCCGCCCGTTTTCTCGTTCCCACGCTCCAGCGCTCGTCGTTATACACAAGTCCCGCCAAACCGAAAATGCCGTCATTCCAGCAGGGATGCAGGAATCCAGTGCCATGGACGGTAACTCGCCGTTATGTAAGTGTTTGATTCAAGATACACATCAACCCGCAGATTCACCTCCCTGTGACTGGATTCCGGCAGTCCATGCCGGAATGACGAGCTTCAACCACTTGTGTATAACGACGAGCGCTCCAGCGTGGGAATGCCTAAAGCGCCGCTCCAGCGTCGGAAAACTGACCGCCGGAGCGGGGTCAAGATGGTTTCCCACGCGGGAGCATCACTGCCATTAAGTTAAGCAAAATTGTGGGAGCCGCGCCTCGCGGCGATTGATACCTAAGGCCATTTTATTCGCCTGTTCAGTCGCCGCGAGGCGCAGCTCCCACAAAAACCTATGCCACCCATCTACTTAGGACATTTACGAGAATGTCTATACCCGTAGGGTGGCCTTCAGGCCACCAATGCGCCCTGAAGGACGCCCTACAACGGGGGATTTTATTTTCGGAAATCGTCTTAAACTTCATGGCAGTGACGCAGGAGCATGGGAACCAGAAAACAGCCGCCGACAGAATGCCTTGCCGCCGCTGGCTATGGTTTTGCCCAAACTATCATACACGAACCGCTGCCCCTGCTGGTCGTGGCGGATCAGGTATTGCTTGCCGAGGTTTTCAGCACGGATGACGGTGGTCATTGTCGCTTTTGCAGCCAGTCGTTTATGTCGTCAAGGTTTCTTGCATCCAGCAAAACTTCGCTGAATGCCTCCAGTTGCCCCGCGTCCATTTGACGCAACCGCTCCACCAATGGCTCAGGCAAGGTGGCGAAGCGCCGACCCAACAAGCGCAGGATGATCGTCAACTCGCCTTCTTGCCTCCCTTCTTGCCTACCTTCCTCTTGCCCCTCTTGAAAGACATCTTGATAAAATCGTGTTTGCTTGAGTTCAATGTCTTGTAAGCCGATCATCTCTTTAATATCCTCTCTGGTCAGTCTAGGCAGCTTGTATACCAAAATCGTTTCGATAAAACCTACCCACTCTTCCCTAGGCATGGGCAATGGGGCCGGATTCGTCAAAATCTCCCGCACTTGCTCTGTCGCCTGTTCGGGAGGGCAGACCATGAGGGCCACCAAACGCAAGGCCGGCGATGCCGTGTCTATGCCAATGTAGTCTTCCAAATAGACGCGATGGACCTCCGGCAGGCTCAACAGGCTACGGAAGTGTAGTCCAGGCCGGCCAACTCCAAGGGCAATCCGGGTATGCGTTGAAACAAACGGTAAAACAGGCTGTCGGTTTTCATGATTGCTTGGTGTTAGGGGTTTTGAACCCAATCATTCATCCCCGGTCGCCTTGCTGGATTTCATTGTGATGTCTTGCAGCGCCCAAAATTCCTCCTAGGTGGACATTGTGGGGCGGGAAGCGAAAGGATGCAACAACCTCTTGCAAAATGCCCTCCCGCCGCTGGCTAGGGTTTCGCCCAAACTGTCATACACAAACCGCTGCCCCTGCTGTTCGTGGCGGATCAGGTATTGCCTGGCCGAGGTTCTCAGCGCGGATGGCGGTGGTCATGGATTAGTCGTAATGGCCTCTAAACGATGAAATGTCGATTTCGCGTAACGATTCGTATATCGTGTAAATTAGCCGGTCTTTATGGTTTACTCTTCTCGAATAAACTTCTTTCTCAAAGTAATGCAACCGCTCCGGCTTGCCCGTTCCGCTTCGGGGATTGTTCATGATTTCCCTAACAAGATCGAAGCATTTGATATAGCTGGTCTTGTCATTTTTGCGCAACCAATCCAAATCCTTCTGTGCATTTTCAAGAATGCGTATCTTGTAAATCATAAAATATCTTTTCAACGGATGGAAAATCGGATACCTGTCCCGCATCACGCTGGCAATGCCCTTCTAATAGGGCATTGAAAGAACGCCTGTCACTCATCAATCGCAATGTCTCCCGCATCGACTCAAATTCCTCTTGCGGAACCAAAAATACGGTTCCATTTTCCGAAACAATCGCGGCTTCTTCTTGGTCATATACTGCGCGGG
>Ga0265593_1000801_pt1 | contig 16028 bp, 14 predicted proteins | sample saktaG_8_FD_190136 | JGI IMG/M metagenome (GOLD analysis project Ga0265593, IMG submission 190136) | Saline water microbial communities from Sakinaw Lake, British Columbia, Canada - sak_2011_5_24_36m | ecosystem: Environmental > Aquatic > Non-marine Saline and Alkaline > Saline ...
AAATAAAACCAATTATATCATATAGTTAAAGTCAATATGCGGTTGCTTTTATGCAAAATTCAGGTTGTCATGGGGAAATATAAATCCAGAAAGTGCGGAAATTTAGGGGGATTTATAGAAGTGCCCATAACTGAAACGTAACAAACAAGCGCCTAGCAAGGTAATTTACTGTTCCCTAGCTCGCCAAAGTCTGAAACAACGCAAATTAACTGTTTCAGAAAAATGCAGTGTAACGTATAATGCTGCTCATGCGCCCGTAGCTCAGCTGGATAGAGTACTTGGCTACGAACCAAGGGGTCGGGCGTTCGAATCGCTCCGGGCGCACCAAATACCGGTAATAAATCAATGGGTTAGATCAGAAATGATTTAACCCATTTTTCTTTTGAAGGTACTTTGAAGGGACTCCGCCTTTTCTCTAAATAACATTTCCAAGCTTGCATTCACTCTATTGCTCTCATCAGCAATTAAATTCAATGCACCTAGCAACTCGCCAACCTGTGCAACGCTATAGTGAGCCGTCATTGATGCTCGGCTATGCCACAAAATATCCGCAATTGTTTCTTCACGAATACCTGCTTCTCTTAGCCTTACAGCAGCGGTGTGCCTTAAATCATGAACTCGCACACCTTGCAAACCAACAGCCTTTCTAGCATTCTGCCAGCCACTATTATTCATAGTCTCTACAGACTGTGGCTCATGTAGTTTTCCTCGCTGGTACGTGAAAACAAATTCAGTATGTTTTCCGCGCAGCTCTTCAATAATTGATTGAGCAACATGGTTACAGACCAATGGTCTCCAGCCTTTTCGACCTTTTACGTAGCGAGGTGGAACTATAAAAACGCTACATTTAAGATCCTCAAGGTAAACCTCCCATTCCCAACGTAGATTACAAACCACATCATCTCGGACTCCACAGTTTAGGTTAAACAACACCATTCGCTGCAAATGGGCTGGTAGCCGTGGCAGCAAACTACGCTGCTCGGCCCAGCTTATTGGGCGAGGCTTACGTGCATCATCCAGCGGCAACATTGCAATCAATGGTGCAGATTCAAGTAGTGTTCTACCCTTGTCATCACGCCATTTTCTTGCTGCTAAGTTTAGGATATGCCGAACAACTGATAATGAAGCATTTACCGTTTTATTTTTTCGTCCCTCCAACTTTCTCGACTTAATAAAAGGTTTTAATGTTTCATCATGTATCTGCTCAAGCTTCAAGTGTCCGATGAAGGGCATAATTGCTTCCAATAAAGTAGCTTCTGTTTGAATGGAAATTTTATTTTCATTCTCTAGCAGATACTTTGCTGCAATTGCTTGAAATATGTACGAAGATCGCTGGAATTCAAATTGTCGAACTTGCTCAATTTGGTTTATCAGCCATTCCTCAGCCGCCGTATATGTATCAAAGCGTCCTTGAAGTCGCTTTCCCTTGTAACTCTTGTCAATCCGCCATCGTCCATCTTTTGTTTCAAAAATTCCTGGGGTTCTTTTGGCCATTGTGTGACTCCTTTCCGTGTCGACCCCACATCCCCAAATGCAAGCATAATCTCATCAAATAGCTTGTCAAGTTCTCTTCGATCAAATATCAGAGATGTACCCATTTTTTTAGGGTGAAGTTTAGGTCTTAGCTCTTTATCAAAAAACGTCCCTTTTACGCCAAGATATGTAACAGCATCTTCACGGTTGAGTCCTCGACGTTCATTCATTAATATGGTCATATTTTTATTTTTTACGTTTAAATACAGCCTGCAAAAGCGCATCGGCTTCAGCCTTTTCTTTGGCTAATTTTTCTGATTTTTCATTCGCGACTTTGATTCCCAGCGCGACTCTATTTTCCTCTTCGAACAATTTTTGTTTAGCCAACTCAACTTCTTTTTCTGCTTCAAGCTTAGCCGCCTCGTTCCTTCTCGCCAGTAAAGCTTGCATTTGCAATAACTGCTCTTCTTCTATTTTCAGTGCAATTTTTTCCTGATACGCTTGAGCGATTTGAAGCTGAATTTTCTGGCGAAAATTCCGATAGTGATTTAAGCCAAAGGCAAATAATAGGAGGGTAGTCAAAAGAAAAATTACAATCTTCCATTTTCCCCACCACCAACTAATAGACTCTAAGCGATAGTCAAAATTGGAAGCCTGTGCTTCAAGCGAATGCGTTGGCAGGCTCCAATAAAACGGATTTGATGGCAGAACCATTGACTCTACATCAGGTAAAACCTTATAAATTGGATGTTTGCTAATGACAAGCACCACAGTTCGGCATAGCCAACTTCGCTGGTCTACTGCACAAGATTTGAGCGAAACAGAGACATCAGTAACTTGTGCATCAATTTCATTACACCCTTCATAGTCAGAGTGTGCTTGGCATATTTTATAGGCATGGAACAAATCATCGAAAGGAATACCATCATCCCAATCAATATCAATGGTTTCTTTAATGAATTTTTCGGACGATTTCTGTTCGCCTGAAGTGCACGCGCTCATAATTAATAGAACTATGAGAAGAAAAGTTATTCTCATGGACTAGCTTTCAATAAGCTGAAAATCAACACGGCTAATAAGCCAGTCAGGCACTCTAATTGTTTTCTGAATGACCCAGTGACCGCGGTCGCTCTTTTCCCAAATGGACAACGGCTGTCCTGATTGCATCGCAGTTGAATATCTATTAATAATTGCATGGCTATCAGAGACAATAATAAATCGACTAAACTCCGAACTATTATCGCCATTTGATTTTAGTGCTCGAATCAGTTTAAGAACAAAATCATCGAGTTGGCGTTCCCACTTTGCACTAAGCTCAACCTCAATCCCACAACGAAGACCAGTTGACGTTACCCAAACAACATCTGGTCGCTTTACTCCCAATTTATCACCGTCCACTCCAAACATCCGCTCAGTTTGGTAGTCAGTAATAAGCCCTGCTCTTAATGCATTTATAGTAGATGTTTGAGCAATTAGATTATGTCGAATTTTTGACTGGTCAACTTTGTATTGATCTAGCTCCAAATATTTGCACAAACTATTTGCATTACGTTCAGCTTCTTCGAGCGCAATCTGGGATAGTGTAAAATAAGCGGCTGGCACACCTGATTTAGTTTTAGTGGGCACGAGCCAGCTTTGCTTTGATAATTTCTGCAAATAACCTCCTGACGTTCTACCTAGTAGCAATTGCCCAACCGATGACGATGTATAACCCCATCTATAAATCCATTCCAAAATCTTTAATCGTGATTCTTTGCCAATTTCTCGAGGACTTTTTCCACTCGAGACTAAAACAGCTCTGGCAGCAGCCAACTGTCCATTAAATTTATCTTTATTTAGATTATTCATTTGTCTTAACTTTCTATAGTTTTTGCGCTGGGAAGCGCTTGGTCGAAGACCGTTTTTTGCCAGCTGTTTTTTGCTTTTTTGAGCGCGCGGGAGCGAGCGCTACCCCATACAATTCTTTATCCGTTACTTCATATTCTTCAACCCAATCAACCATACTTTTTATTTCACTCTTTCTCTTTTCATCAAGTTCACTGATATTTTTTATAACCGCATCGTAAAAATTTTCTCCGTCAAAATTCATACCTTCACTTCTTAGCAAATTTGCTGCAATTTTTAATCTGCCCTTACCTCTGTCTGAAATTATTTGTTGCTTTTTGATTGTCATTAGTAAGGTCTATTTGATTAATTCTGTGCAGTTTAATCTCAATTAAATTACATAGGCAACATATATTTCCTTTTGTAAACAATTAGTTAAAACATATTTACATAGGAACCCCTACCCAACTCAACCCCAAAATAACAAATGAGGAGGGGGCAATTTGCGAGATTACCCAACTGCATCGTGGTACATGTATATGTAGAAATGCCAGTCACTTATCTAATAGTGCAAACACACACCAATAAAAACTTTTTCTATCTTTTTGTTTTGATTTTTCTTCTGATAGTCATTCGTTGCTGGTGAATCACAACAATAATCAGAATAATGTGACGAACTTCGAACAGGTAGAACACTGTTCTGCGCACACAAATAAGCACCATACTGCCTCCATTCTGGAGGTTGGCTGTCGCCAACTACGCCGTATTGATTGGGCTGGACGCCCAATCTGCATATTTCTGTTTGCCTTTCGCCCGTTGGGCTCCAGCGGACGATAAAACCGTCCTCGGGGGCGCCTGCGCAAAGCGCGGCTACCCTCTGCGCGGGCTGCATTGCGAAGAGTCTACGACTTTTCTCCACTTGTGTTGCTACCGCACCATCAGGCTGCACGCCTGACCACTCCCAGAGGGTAGCCGCGCTTCACTTGGCGCCGAGGTGTTCCACCTCCCAAACTCTACCGTGCGCTTGGGCGCACTTTCTGTCGCGTTCGCGCCATCATACGAGTTCGGCTCCCTCCGCATTTCGCTTGTGCTCAATGTGATGCCGCTGAATGCGTCATCCCCAGCTCACTGGCTCCCCTGCTAGACTTAATTAGGTCTAGTTTTTAATTTCACAGCTAGTTTAATGACTTAAATAAACACTCAAAATATTTGAAGTTTGATACTATCTTTACTCAATCAAATAATTACCCTAAGTTGCGTATGGCTAAAGAAAAAGAACTAAAAACCGAACCATTAGAAAAACAACTGTGGAAAGCCGCCGATAAACTGCGTAAGAACATTGATGCAGCAGAGTACAAGCACATAGTCTTAGGTTTAATTTTTCTCAAATACATTTCTGACTCTTTTGAACAACACTTTGCCAAACTTTCTGTAGGCGAAGGTGAATACGCCGGTGCTGACCCTGAAGACAAAGACGAATACGCAGCAGAAAACGTATTCTTTGTGCCACAAGATGCGCGTTGGTCTTATTTGCAATCTAATGCACGTCAGCCAGAAATTGGAAAAATGGTTGATGCCGCCATGGATGCCATTGAAAAAGAGAACCCCTCACTTAAAGGCGTGCTGCCTAAAGTATTTGCGCGTGATAATTTAGACCCAGCCAGCCTCGGCCAATTAGTAGATTTAGTCGGCAACATTGCACTGGGCGATGCTAAATCACGAAGTGCTGATGTACTTGGTCATGTGTTTGAATACTTTCTAGGTGAATTTGCGCTAGCTGAAGGTAAGCAAGGCGGTCAGTTCTATACACCCCGCTCAGTTGTTGAATTACTGGTTGAAATGCTAGAACCATATAACGGTCGCGTGTTTGACCCATGCTGTGGCTCTGGTGGTATGTTTGTGCAATCTGAAAAGTTTGTGGCAGATCACCAAGGTCGTGTGAATGATATATCTATTTACGGGCAAGAGAGTAACCAAACTACATGGCGCTTAGCTAAAATGAATCTTGCCATTCGTGGCATTGAAGCCAGCCAAGTTAAATGGAACAACGAAGGCAGCTTTTTAAACGATGCGCATAAAGATGTAAAAGCCGATTACATCATTGCCAATCCTCCATTTAATGTAAGCGATTGGTCAGGCGAGCTACTGCGTACGGATGGCCGCTGGCAATATGGTGTGCCACCTGCAGGCAATGCAAACTTTGCATGGCTGCAACACTTTATCTACCACCTCTCACCGCAAGGCCAAGCAGGCGTAGTGTTGGCTAAAGGCGCGCTCACTAGTAAAACTTCGGGCGAAGGAGAAATGCGAAAAGCCCTTATTGAGCAAGGCAACGTGATTGACTGCATTGTTAATCTGCCTGCCAAACTGTTCCTTAATACGCAAATCCCCGCTGCGTTGTGGTTTATGAGCCGCAACAGAACAAACGGCAAATTTAGAAACCGCAGTAAAGAGATTTTGTTTATTGATGCCCGCAATCTAGGCCACCTCATTAACCGCCGCACCAAAGAGCTGAGCCATGAGGACATTAAACAAATCACCGACACCTACCACAATTGGCGTAATACCGATGGCAACTATCAAGACATCGCAGGCTTCTGCGCATCAGTCAATTTAGAGCGTGTAAAAGAGCTAGATTACGTACTCACCCCAGGCCGTTATGTAGGCCTGCCCGATGATGAAGATGACTTTAATTTTTCCGAGCGCTTTAATGCCCTAAAGGCAGAGTTTGAAGCGCAGTTGATTGAGGAAGAAAAACTCAATAAAGCTATTGCAGAGAACTTGTCGAGGGTTAAGTTGTGACTGAGTGGCAAGAAACAACTCTAGGCGACGTAATTACTTTGCAGAGAGGTCACGACTTAGCTAAAACTGAAATGCAATTTGGTTCTATACCAGTTGCGGGGTCGAATGGAGTTATTGGCTATCACAATAAAGCAACGACAAAAGCATTAGGCATAACAATTGGCCGAAGCGGTAATATTGGAAATCCACACCTTTATAAAGAAGACTTTTGGGCACATAACACAACACTTTACGTGAAAGACTTTAAAGGTAATGACGAAATTTTCGTTTATTACTTACTAAAGTCTATTGATTTTGCAGGCTTTAATGTTGGTAGCGCAGTACCTACATTAAACCGCAATCATATTCATCCGATGGTAATACAAAAACCATCCCCAGAAGAACAAAAAGCCATCGCCTCAATCCTCAGCAGTTTGGATGACAAAATCGACCTGCTCCACCGCCAAAACACCACCCTAGAACGCATGGCCGAAACACTGTTCAGACAGTGGTTTGTGGAAGAAGCGCAAGAGGATTGGGAGGAAGTGCCGCTTGACAAATTACTAACAATCACATCAAGTAAGAGAGTTTTTTATTCTGAATATGTAACTTCAGGTGTGCCATTTTATAGAAGTAAAGAAATTATTGAACTTCACAATAAAGGAAGCACTAACAGTGAGCTTTTTATCTCAGAAGCTAGGTTTAATGAGATAACTGATAAATTTGGTGCACCTCAAGAAAATGACATTTTGTTAACCTCTGTTGGAACGTTAGGCATACCTTACAAAGTTAAAAAAACGGATAGGTTTTATTTTAAAGATGGTAATTTAACGTGGTTCAAAGACTTTACTGGTATGCCAGCAGTGATAATTTACTGCTGGTTAAAATCCAATATAGGTAAAGAGCTGTTGGATAGCATCACCATAGGTAGCACCCAAGCTGCATTAACTATAAGCGGGTTAAAGCAAATTGCTTTTAAAATACCTCCAAAAGAAATTATTAAAATGGCAGAAGAAAAGCTAACTGCAATTTATAGCAAAATTGAAGGTAATCAAAAACAAATCCAAACCCTAGTAAAACTCCGCGACAACTTGCTACCCAAGCTGATGAGCGGTGAGGTGCGGGTGGAGTTTTAAAATGTCCAGCCTAAAGATGCAAGAAAAAAAGATTTTTGAGCGTCTATTTGATAGAGGTGGTTACGTACTAGATTTCTCAGATAGGACTTTTTCTGAATTCTTTAGGGAACATGAATTAAATATTGATGCAGATAAGTATTTAATTAACGGTCCTTCAAAAATGAAGCGGCTTAGAGCCTTTTGGGAAATAGAGTCAGATTTAATAGTTGGCAAAGTTTTAGATGCTTTGCTCGAATATGCCCAAGTAATTGAAAAACCTGTTGATGAAGACATTAAAGCAGCTAAGCAAACTATTGCTAGATTAACTGGCCAAGCAGAAATTAAGCCAAAAACAGAATTAACAGAAGATGAGTTTCTGAATCAATCGTTCAATAAACTTGATCTGTCAAAACTTTACCTTGATAATTTTCTGCATAAAGTCATAAACCAAAGAGTCGATGAAATTCAGAAGTCGTTAATTGCAAGGGCACCACTTGCTACTATTTTTCTCTGTGGCAGCACGCTGGAGGGGTTATTGCTGGATGTCGGAACTAAACAACCTCAAAGATTTAACGCTGCTCAATCTGCACCCAAAGATAAAGATGGAAAAGTTAGGCAACTACATGATTGGTCACTTGAAAGTCTAGTTAATGTTGCTCATGAATTAGGGATGCTTTCATTAGATACTAAAAAATACGGGCATACTTTAAAAGACTTTAGAAACTACATTCACCCCAGACAGCAGGCCCTTCAAGGGTTTTCGCCTGATGAGCATACAGCTAAAATTACTTGGCAGGTATTACAAGCGGCAATTGCAGACTTGTGTGGAAAAAGACATTAGCAATGGAAGTATCTGAGAAAGAATGGCTGGAAAATAACAGGTATTACGAAAAAATTGATGACTCTAAACTTTATAGCATTTTTTATTTTAGTTTAATTTGGAATATTTTCGAAAAAGAACTGTGTGATAAAGATGGGCGTATTAGTGTGCATCCCACAAAACTCTCTACTCGTTATGCTGAAAAGGCCAATAAAGATCACGTGAGCAATATTTTTGGTTATTTCCAAGATAGATATGTCTTGAATGAAAATAAAACTGAAAAATATCAATCTTTTGAATTTAAATCTGTAGATATAAAAAATGAAGTTTTTGAATGTTTAATTATTGATAAGCCTACTGTAGAGCAAAAGTTAAAGACGTTACTGCAAATTGCATTTAGGCTAAGAAATAATTTATTCCATGGAGAAAAACAAGTTGCAATCCTCTATGAGCAGAATGAAAACTTTAGGCAGATAAACTTACTTCTAACCCACCTTATTGACATGAAATGACTGAAGTCGAATTCTTAAAAATCATTAAAACCAAAGCTGATGGTAGATTGTTCAAAAGAGAGAACACTACCTTGGAGTTTAAGCTTAACTTTAGCCAAGGCTCTATAAGTGATTATGCTAAAACTTTTTGTGCTTTTGCCAACAACTCTGGCGGCGTTGTGATTTATGGAATTGGCGATAATCCAAGACTGCCTACAGGAATGACGAATGATAGATTCAGCCAGTTAGAAGTTGAAAAAATCACTAACTTTTCAAATCAACATTACGCTCCCATCATCGAGTGGGAGCCCGTTGAGTTTGAAGTTGACGGTAAAAAATTCGGTGTAATCAAAATACAGGAGTCAAAAAATAAGCCTGTTGTTTGTACAACAAATACTCCCCATGAGGCCGCTCGTGAAGGTGATATTTTTTACAGATACAGCGGAAGAAGCGAAAGGATTAAATATCCTGAACTACGTTCAATACTTGATGAAACTAGAGTCTCAGAGCAGAGGAAGTGGATCGAACATATACAAAACATTGCCAGAATTGGCCCGCAAAACATTGCTCTTGTAGATACGTTAAAGGGTGAAATTGAAGGCAAAGGAGATCAAAAGCTTCTGATTGATGGAAATTTACTGAAAGATATTAAATTTGTACAAGAAGGAAAATTTGTTGATAAGGAGGGTGCTGCAACATTAAAACTTGTTGGTACGATTACCCCTATTGAAAAAGTAGAAGTGGAAGTGATTAAAAATGCAGATAAGCTGAAAATTTACACGCTAACTGCTACCGATTTATTTAAAGCGATCAAGACCGAATGCCCTAGCATCAGGCAGAATGAATATTACAAAATAATTGCTGACCAAAAAATCAAAGATAAAAAAGAACTTTCTGATTATGTTTTTAGAAGTAACAAACAACAAGATCAATATGAAAAGTTTGGAATTCTTCAAAAAGGTATCACTAGCGTTTACAAACCAGAGGCTGTGAACTTTATCGCAGAGATTTATAACAAAGATCATTTACTTTGAATGAAGTTTTTTTCTAGAAAAAACATATACTTTTTCTAGAAATTTTATTATATTAACTACGTGAAAAACATATCAGAATCAATATTTTACTTTATAACTGGTCACGGTAGGGGGTGGGCGTTCTCATCCAGTGATTTAGCTGGCCGTTTTGCGCGCCAACAAATTGATAATGCGCTCTCTGATTTAGCTGAAACCAACAAAATAAGGCGCGTTGTGCGCGGTTTATATGATTACCCGCGCTTTAGCGATTTATTACAAAAAACCTTATCACCAGATATTGATCAAGTAGCCAATGCTTATGCGCGCAAGTTTAACTGGCGCATTGAGGTTTCTGGCGAATCTGCCCTTAATTTATTGGGCCTTTCTACGCAGATACTCGCGCAGTATGTTTACCTGAGTGATGGCCCAAGCAAAAGCTATGATGTTATGGGTGTACAACTAAAATTTAAAAAATCCACCTTAAAAGACATTGGTTTTAAACATCGCGAAAGCACCTTAATTGTGCAAGCACTTAAATCCTTGGGTAAAGAGCATTTAAATGCTGAGTTGTTTGCAAAAATACGTGCGCAAATTGCTAAAGAAAGTTTTGCCAAGATTTTGCGCGATACGCAAGGGAGCACGGGCTGGATTTATGAGGCGATTAAGCAAATCTGCCAAGAAAGCCCTTCTGAGGATAATTTGAATGGATAAAGTGGCTCAACTTTTAGCGGCTGAACGTAGCGAGTTATTTAGTGAAACCGCAAGCGCCATGCGCACAACACCGGCCATTATTGAAAAAGACTTTTGGGTGGTCTGGGTGTTGGCTAGAGTTTTCGCTAATGCTGATTTAGCCAAGATTTTGAAGTTTAAAGGCGGCACCAGCTTATCCAAAGTGTTTGGCTTAATCGGTCGATTCTCAGAAGACATAGACCTGATCTTAGATTGGCGTGAAGTGGTGGAAGATGACCCCGATGCAGAACGCAGTAAAACACAACAAATGAAGTTTAATGAAGCGACAAATGCAGAAGCAATAAACTACATTGACACGGTGCTATTGCCGCAGGTGCGGCAAAGTGTAGGTGATTTGTGCGCATGCAGTATTGATAGAACTAACCCTCACGCGATTAATATTCGCTACCCTGCTGCGTTTGGTGATACTTATTTACGTCCAGAAATCTTGTTGGAAATCGGCCCGTTAGCTTCTTGGTTGCCTTCTGATGTATTTGCAATTCAACCTTATGCAGCGCAACACTTCGCGCATGTTTTTACTAAACCTAGCTGCGATGTGCCGACCATATTGGCCGAGCGCACCTTTTGGGAGAAGGCAACTATTCTGCATCAAGAGGCGCATCGTGCAGAAGATAGACCGATGCCACTAAGATATTCACGCCATTATTATGATTTGGCGCGCTTGGCTTTAGCTGACGTAAAACATATCGCACTAGCTGATTTGGAAATGTTAGCAGCGGTAGTGGCATTCAAGCAAAGGTTTTATCCAAGCACATGGGCGCAGTATGAGCTAGCAAAACCACCCTCTTTCAGATTGATTCCACCAGAGGCAAGAATCAGCGAGTTAGCAAAAGATTATCAAGCCATGCAAAACATGATTTTTGATAAGCCATTAAGCTTTGATGAAGTGATGCATACGCTGACAAGCCTAGAAAATGAAATCAACGCATTAGGAAACATTTAATGTCTGCAAAGCTCACGGAATCAGAAATCGAAAACCTCGCTATTGAGCGCCTGCAAGCAATTGGCTTTGATTACGTCTACGGGCCTGACATTGCACCAGATGCAACGAATCCAGAACGTGAGAGTTTTGCCGATGTATTGTTGCTGAGTCGTTTACGTAAAGCCGTTGCTCGCATTAACCCTACCCTGCCGATTGCTGCATTAGATGAAGCGATTAAATCCATACAACGCATTAGCTCGCCGGAGTTATTAGCTAACAATGAAGCGTTTCATCGCTTACTGACGGAGGGCGTGAATGTGAGCTATCAAAAAGATAGCAACACACGCGGTGATTTAGTTTGGCTGATTGATTTTGCTAACCCTGATAACAACGAATTTGTGGTGGCTAATCAGTTCACCATTATTGAAAACAACCAAAACAAACGCCCTGACATTATTTTGTTTGTGAACGGCTTGCCATTGGTGGTGATTGAGCTTAAAAATGCTACCGATGAAAATACCACACTAAATTCTGCGTATCGACAATTAGAAACCTATAAACAAACGATACCTAGCCTATTCACCTACAACGGCTTTGTTGTTATTTCAGATGGATTAGAAGCCAAAGCCGGCAGCATTTCCGCAGGCCTAAGCCGCTTTATGGCTTGGAAGAGCGCAGACGGTAAGGGAGAGGCTTCTCACTTGATAAGCCAGTTAGAAACGCTCATTAATGGCATGTTGAATAAAACGACACTGCTAGATTTAATGCGTCACTTTATCGTTTTTGAAAAATCCTCCAAAGAAGATTCAGTTACTAAACAAATCAGCATTAGCACCGTTAAAAAGTTAGCGGCTTATCATCAATATTACGCGGTGAATGCGGCCGTTATTTCTACACTGCGTGCATCTGCAGAGGCCGCAGGCGTGTCGCAAACGCCTGCCAGTTACGGTTTAAGCGATGTACGCACCCAACCCAGAGGTGATCGCAAGGCTGGTGTGGTGTGGCATACCCAAGGCAGTGGTAAATCACTCAGCATGGTGTTTTACACGGGCAAGATAGTATTAGCCTTGGATAACCCAACCATTGTGGTGATTACCGACCGCAATGACTTAGATGATCAATTGTTTGATACCTTTGCCGCTTCTAGCCAGTTATTGCGCCAAGAACCCAGGCAGGTAGAAGATCGGCAGCAACTTAAAGAGTTACTCAAAGTGGCTTCTGGTGGCGTGATTTTTACCACTATCCAAAAGTTTCAGCCTGAAGAAGGCAATGTGTACGATACATTATCTGAACGCAGAAATATTGTGGTGATTGCAGACGAAGCGCATCGCACCCAATATGGCTTCAAAGCCAAAACAATCGATGATAAGAACGAAGCTGGTGAAGTGATTGGGCAAAAAACTGTGTACGGCTTTGCTAAGTACATGCGCGATGCTTTGCCCAATGCCACGTACTTAGGCTTTACAGGCACGCCGATTGAAAGCACCGATGTGAATACGCCAGCGGTGTTTGGCAATTATGTGGATATTTATGATATTGCCCAAGCTGTAGAAGATGGCGCAACGGTGCGCATTTATTATGAGAGTCGATTAGCTAAAGTACAACTGTCTGATGAAGGCAAAAAATTGGTTGCCGAGTTAGATGAAGAACTCGATCAAGATGAACTCACCGAAATACAAAAAGCCAAAACGCGCTGGACGCAAATTGAAGCCTTAATCGGTAGTGAAAAGCGCATCCAAAATATTGCGCAAGATATTGTGAAGCACTTTGAGCAGCGCCAAGAAGTGTTTTCAGGTAAAGGCATGATAGTGAGCATGTCTCGCCGTATTGCAACCGCTCTTTATAAAGAAATTATCAAACTAAAACCTGAGTGGCATTCGGATGATTTAAATAAAGGCGTCATTAAAGTGGTGATGACGGCGTCATCTAGTGACGGCCCACAGCTCGCTAAACACCATACAACGAAGCAACAGCGCCGTAATTTAGCTGAGCGCATGAAAAACCCTGATGATGAATTAAAACTCGTTATCGTGCGTGATATGTGGCTGACAGGCTTTGATGCACCGAGTATGCATACGCTTTATATCGACAAGCCTATGAAAGGTCACAATCTGATGCAGGCAATTGCACGGGTGAACCGTGTGTATAAAGATAAGCCTGGTGGTTTAGTGGTGGATTATTTAGGTATTGCTGCAGACTTAAAACAAGCCTTGTCATTTTATTCAGATGCAGGTGGCAAAGGTGACCCTGCCGAGACGCAAGAACAAGCTGTAGACTTGATGCTAGAGAAGCTAGAAGTCGTAGCGAATATGTATCATGGCTTTGCATATAAAGATTACTTTCATGCAGATACCTCTAAAAAGCTCTCACTCATATTAGCGGCTGAAGAGCATATTCTAAATAATGAGGATGGCAAAAAACGCTATATCAATGAAGTGACAATGTTGTCACAAACATTTGCGATTGCTATTCCACATGAAAAAGCCATGGATGTGAAAGATGAAGTAGCATTTTTCCAAGCAGTGAAAGCACGCTTAGCTAAATTTGATAGCACTGGCGAAGGTAAAACCAACGAGGAAATTGAGACTACCATCCGCCAAGTCATCGACAAAGCATTAGTGTCTGAGCAGGTAATTGATATATTTGACGCGGCAGGTATTAAAAAACCAGACATCTCAATTCTGAGTGAAGAGTTCTTATTGGAACTTAAAAACTATGAACACAAAAACATCGCTTTAGAGGTACTCAAAAAACTCCTCAATGAAGAAATCAAAGTGCGCGAACGCTTGAATGTTGTTCAAGGCCGCAGCCTCATGGAAATGCTACAAAACTCAATTAAGCGTTATCAAAATAAAATCATTACCGCCGCTGAGCTGATGGATGAGTTAATCAAGGTGAGCAAAGAAATTGTCCACGGTGACAATGAAGCTGAGCGTTTAAAGCTAACTCCACTTGAGTTTGCTTTTTATACTGCCGTCGCCAATAACGACAGTGCTAAAGAACTCATGCAACAGGATAAGTTACGAGAACTTGCTGTGGTGCTTTTACAAAGAGTTCGTGAGAATGCATCCATTGACTGGACAATTAAAGAGAGTGTGAAAGCTAAGCTAAAGGTTATTGTTAAGCGCACACTCAGACAGTTTGGCTATCCACCAGATATGGAGATATTGGCAACTGAAACAATTTTGAAGCAGGCTGAGTTGATAGCGAGTGAACTAGCTTCTCATTAGCTAGTTCTTAGGTGAATCGGAACACTTTGAAATCATTCGTTGCACCTTACGAACAATCAGGGACGATTTGATCGTTCAAATATAGCACCCACCAAATTGGTTTATGCAGTTATTTTTTGTGTAGCATTTGTGGCATAATTTTGTAGGAAATTCAAAATGTTGCTTTAACGTAAGTTGTATCTTTTTTTGGAGTGATTATGGAAATAATGATTCTTGTATTTATTGTGCTTACAGCTTTACTACTTGCCTTTAGTCATTGGCTTTTATACATAATGAATTGTTACGATAAGCCAAAGGACGCTCACAAAAAGGCATAAACTTAAATCACTAGAGTGACTTTATTGGTTGAATTCTAATATATACAAGTTCGTACAACTTAGCCAAACAGAATTAGTATCCAATAAAACCTGAAGGAGATTTGAAGGAACTTGGCTATTAAAAACACTGAAATACAGTGGTTGAAGGGGATGTGGGGTCGGTTAATAAAATAAATATAATCAATCAGTTAAGTGCAAAGTAACGAACTACGAACCAAGGGGTCGGGCGTTCGAATCGCTCCGGGCGCACCAAATACCGGTAGTAAAAACAAAGGCTTACAGTTTAACGACTGTAAGCCTTTTGTCTTTCTGGCTATCCGCGTCCTAATCTCGTCCTAAAAAGATTTATTAAAAACTCAGCCAAAACGTTGCGCGGAGCACATTTCTCAGAATTATAAACTTCGCCTCGGTAATCCTCTACAAAAAGAGTGTATTTATAAGTAGCATTTTATTGTTAAGTTTTAAGATATTTTTAGGTGAAGATAACGAGTGTCACCACCAACCGAATAAAGGCATGCCTTTATTTTGTACCAAGTCGACAAGCTCAGGCGATAGTTCAAACACACGCACTTCTTCCTGCTTTTGCTGACCGCGGCTTTGTAAGTAGCGCATGGCTACCACTTGGTTTTTGATGATTTGAATCTCATCGTTATTACCATGCTTACGCAGCTCCCAGCCGACGCCATTTTTATAACGAATATTATCGGTTGGCTTGCTGATTACAATCATCGCTGCTTGTAGTGTGCATTTGAATTTAGCCGCCAATTTAGCCAATGCTTTAGGAATAAGCTGATCGTAAAGTAGATCAAAGCCTTCAAGATCTTGTCCATAGCGTGATTTATGAACATGACTATTTGTAAAAGCAACGCGGCGATGGCCTGATTGCAATGCAACCACAATAGCCAATTTAATACCTAGTTCATGCCATTCTTTTTTAAATGGCGCCTCTGGCACGGCATTACCACCTTCATCCGCGAGAGCGCTAAGGCCGTAATATCCATGAACTCGGCCGCGTGCGTGCCAATCACTTTGAATTTCATCGATCAATAACAATGGTTGATCTTTAGTGTCTTTCCATTCTGAAGTGCGAATATGCAACACTAAGTTTTTGAGTTCAAAATGTGAATTATCAAAAGCAGCAGGCCACGCTGGAAGACCTACTACCGTAAGCCACCGCCCAGTATCCTCTAGCCATCTTCCTAAAATCTCGTAAGAATAGGTGTCCACCTAAATTAAGTGTACCCCTAATCTTATGACTGAATTTCTTCCCGTCACTTTAACCTCGCCTTTAA